>Ga0180432_10000686_pt1 | contig 55515 bp, 44 predicted proteins | sample SS_ome_10_FD_132414 | JGI IMG/M metagenome (GOLD analysis project Ga0180432, IMG submission 132414) | Hypersaline lake sediment archaeal communities from the Salton Sea, California, USA - SS_1_MS_2 metaG | ecosystem: Environmental > Aquatic > Non-marine Saline and Alkaline > Hypersaline >... | reverse complement strand
TAGCTGCGGGCATCCTGCCCGCAGCTGTACGTCGGGCGTGGGCAAGATGCCCACACCCAGGCCGGCAAGATGCCGGCGCTACGGCCCGCAGTTCTACGTCGGGCGTGGGCAAGATGCCCACGCCCAGGCCGGCAAGATGCCGGCGCTACACGGTGCGTCCCAGTTGCCGTACCTCGCGTCCCCAGCCTCCAGCCTGTCTGCCTGTCCTTTATTGCGATACTCGCTAAAGTGGGGAGGCAGCGGTGGGTCGAGGTTGCGCAGTTGCGCGCGTGGCGCGTTATGGAGTGCGGTAGCCTGCTACCGCGAGGGGAGCGAAGCTCCCCGGCGTAGCCGTGGGGGGCATCCCCAGACCAGGGGCTCTCGCTGGGGGCCCTGCCTTGCCTTGCGGGGACAAGCGGACTCGCGCTCTGGTCGGCGTGTAGCGCCGCCTTCCAGGCGGCTTAGCTGCGGGCATCCTGCCCGCAGCTGTGCGTCGGGCGTGGGCAAGATGCCCACGCCCAGGCCGGCAAGATGCCGGGGCTACACTGTGCGTCCCCGTTGCCGTACCTCGCGTCCCCAGCCTCCAGCCTGTCTGCCTGTCCTTTATTGCGATACTCGCTAAAGTGGGGAGGCGGCGGTGGGTCGAGGTTGCGCAGTTGCGCGCGTGGCGCGTTATGGAGTGCGGTAGCTTGCTACCGCGAGGGGAGCGAAGCTCCCCGGCGTAGCCGTGGGGGGCATCCCGAGACCAGGGGCTCTCGCTGGGGGCCCTGCCTTGCCTTGCGGGGACAAGCGGACTCGCGCTCTGGTCGGCGTGTAGCGCCGCCTTCCAGGCCGGCAAGATGCCGGCGCTACGGTCCGCAGTTCTACGTGGGGCGTGGGCAAGATGCCCACGCCCAGGCCGGCAAGATGCCCACGCCCAGGCCGGCAAGATGCCGGCGCCACATGGGGGAGGCGCGGCGGTGGGTTGAGGTCGCGCGGTGGCGCACCATGGAGTGCGGAAACCTGGCTCTCCCGCGCGTAGTCGAGGGGCTGTCGCCGTGCCGTTGCCGGAGCTTGCTTCCGCTTGGCCGATAGGCAGCTTCGCTGCCTTTGCGGTGGCTGGCTACCGCACTCCGCACGCCGATGCAGCTGCTTCCTTTTCCCTCGCAGGAGGCAGCCGCCCAGCGACATCGGCCGCTAACGAGGGGACGCCGGCATCGAGAACAGGTTGGACTACCGCGCCGACTCGGCCCCGCTCGCGGCTACTTGCCCATCCCCCGCAGGGCGGCCAGGCTGCGGGCGCAGACCTCGTAGCCCAGGCCTTCGGGGCCGCCTTCCTCGATCACGAACCACTCCGTGTTCTGGCACTCCTCCACCAGCTCGAAGATGGTCTTCCAGTCGGCCTTGCCCTCGCCGAGGACGGAACCCGGAGGCCCGCCGTGATCCTTCAGGTGCAGGGAGCGGGCGCGGTTGGGGAACTTCCGCAGGATGGCGATGGGGTCGCCGCCGCCGTTCGCGCAGTTGCCGATGTCGAGTTGCATGACGACCTCTTCGCGCGTGCTGCTGAAGAGGCGGTCCCAGCCGGTCTGGCCGTCCAGGTCGGTGAAGTCGAACGGGTGCGCGTGGTAGCCGACGAACATGCCCTCGGCGGCGACCTTCTCCGCCGCGGCGTCGAGGATGCCGGCCAGTTCCCTGACGCCCTCGATGCTCGAGGTGCGCTGCTTGTCGGCCGCGATGATCAGGAAGCGGTTGCCGAGGATACGGTTCATCTCGACGGTGCGGGCCAGATTATCGCCCATGAGGGCGCCGGTGGCCAGGTGGAAGCCGCAGCACGTCAGGCCGTTGTCGTCGTACATGGCGCGGATGTCAGCGGCCGGGTGGCCCATCCACTGGAGTTCCTCGCCGCTGTAGCCCCAGGGCTCGGCGGCCACGTAGCCGAGGTCGGCAACGGCCTCGAGCGTGGCGGCCAGGTCGTTCTTGACCTCGCCGCGGACCGAGAAAAGCTGCAGTCCGATCGGTATGCTGCCCATCGTCCGTCCTCTCTGAAGAAGGTTCCACTGGATTACGGAACGGGCCAGTATGCCGGGCGCGGCTGCACGTGTCAACGGACGGGGCAGTGGGGCGGCGCAAAACGGCTGGATTGGCCCTGGGCAGCGTGGTACAATACCCGCGGTTCCACAAAGGTGTTCGACCCATGGCGGCCCTGAAGGACATACTGAGCCAACGCGACGAGATCCTGCGCATCGCGGCCGAGCACGGCGCGCGCGATCTGCGCGTCTTCGGTTCCGTGGTGCGGGGCGAGGCCCAGGACGCCAGCGACCTGGACGTGCTGGTGAACCTGGACGAAGACCGCTCTCTGCTTGACCGCGTTGCGCTGAAACAGGACTTGGAGGACCTGCTCGGCTGCGAGGTGGACGTGGTGACCGAGGGCGCAGTCCACAGGCTCCTCCGGGACCGGATTCTCGCGGAGGCCGTCCCCTTGTGAAGGACGACAAGGTCTACCTGGCCCACATCGCCGATGCCATCGGCCAGATAGTCGCCTACACGGCCGGCGGACGCGATGAGTTTACGAAGAACCGGATGGCCCAGGATGCCGTGATCCGGAACCTGGAGGTCATCGGGGAAGCCACCAAGAATCTCAGCGACAACACGAAGAGCCGGCGCCCTGACATCCCTTGGCGGCGCGTTGCCGGGCTCCGGGACGTCCTGATTCACGACTACATGGGCGTGAACCTGCAAGAGGTCTGGCGCGTCGTCGAATCCCGACTCCCTGCCCTCCGGGCGGCCGTTGATGACCTTTTGACTGAGTGAGCCCGCGTTGACGTCCCCCTGTTCTTCGGCCGGCGGGCGCTGGCGGTTGTCCCAAGGGGCAGCCCATGACAGCCCGGGATCAGTCCGCCGTACGGCGGACGCCATCCCGGGTTACGGCTCCTCGGCTAGCCCCCGGCGTCTCGCCGGGGGGACCGAGAGTGCCGACACGCCGGGCGAGACGCCCGGCGCTACCCGCGGAAGGGGTGGCACGGCTGTTTTCCACAGAGCACCTTCATCCTTCATCCTTCTGCCTTCCGTCTGGGTTGCTCCTTCAGAGCAAACCTGTGCACGGCGCGTGTTACCCAGGGCAGCGGGGCGATGCCCGCAGCCCTGGGCTGTCAGTGGACTGCCCCTTCAGGGCAGGCAGGCCGCGGGCGGGCGGGGCGAAAGCGCTTTGACCGGGCCGGCCGCACCGTTAGAATAGAAGCGCCGCAGAAGCGCCCCATGACAGTCCCTGGGGGAGAGAACGATGCTGGTGGATGAGCTGCAGGTTGACCGCGACCAACTGGCCGACGTGTGCACGCGCTACGGCGTGGAGCGACTGGAAGTCTTCGGCAGCTTCACGCGCGGCGAGGCAGAGGCAGGGAGCGATCTCGACGTCCTGGTGAGCTTCAAGCCCGGCGTCCGCGCCGGTCTGGAATTCGTCGCGCTCCAGCGCGAGCTGGAGGAACTGTTCGGTCGGCCCGTGGACCTTCTGACCCGCAAATCGGTGGAGCGCTCTCCCAACAAATACTCCCGCCGCTTCGCGCTCAGCCGGACGGAACCTGTCTATGAGTCCCCTTGACCCCCGCCAGCGCGCCGAGGGGCGCTAGATCTTCGGCGGGCAAGTCAAGAATCACCTTCGCGCTGCGGGCTAGGGGGGGCAGGCCAATAGGATTGCGGGGCGGGCCGCCCCGCCTACCCATATGGGTAGCCCCCGGCGTCTCGCCGGGGGGACCAGGAATGCAGGCTTGACGGCCAGACAAGCTACTACCCGGCTGGCCCGAGTTCCCGGATGGTGTCGCGGAGCAGGGCGGCGCGTTCGAAGTCCAGGTTCGCGGCCGCCTGCCGCATCTCCTTCTCCAACTCGTCCAGCCGGCTCGCCGTGACGTAGTCCCCGCCCGTCTCCGCGACGACCGGCGTCTCGACCCGCCGCTTCCACGCCTGCACCTCGTAGGCAATGCCCCCCTGGATCTTCTTCTCGATGGTCTGCGGCGTGATGCCGTGCTCGCGGTTGTATTCCACCTGCACCTCGCGTCGGCGGTGCGTCTCCTCGATGGCCCGCGCCATTGACTCGGTGACCTGGTCCGCGTAGAGGATGACCTCGGCGTTCACGTTCCGCGCGCAGCGGCCCATCGTCTGTATGAGCGAGGTGTCCGAGCGCAGGAACCCCTCCCGGTCGGCGTCGAGGATGGCCACCAGGGAGACCTCCGGCAGGTCCAGCCCCTCCCGGAGCAGGTTCACGCCGACGATGGCGCTGTACTTGCCCCGGCGCAGGTCGTTGAGGATCTCGACGCGCTCGATGGTCTTGACCTCGCTGTGCAGGTAGCAGGCGTCTATGCCCTCGTCGCGCAGGTAGTCGGACAGGTCCTCGGCGAGGCGCTTGGTCAGGGTGGTGACGAGGGTGCGCTCGCCCTTCTCGGCGCGTGCCTTGATCTCGAAGATGACGTCCTGCACCTGCCCGCGCGCGGGGCGGACGTCCACCGCCGGGTCGACGAGCCCGGTGGGGCGGATGATCTGCTGGACGACGCGCCCGCCGGACCTCTCGATCTCGTAGCGGTCTGGCGTGGCGGAGACGAACAGCACGCGGGGGGCGAGGGCCTCCCATTCGTCGAAGGTCAGCGGCCGGTTGTCCAGCGCCGAGGGCAGGCGGAAGCCGTGGTCCACGAGCGTTTGCTTGCGCGAGCGGTCGCCGTGGTACATGGCGCGGACCTGGGGGACGGTCTGGTGGCTCTCGTCCACGATGGTCAGGTAATCGTCGGGGAAGTAGTCGAGCAGGCACGCGGGGCGCTCGCCGGGGGCGCGGCCGCTGATGTGGCGGGAGTAGTTCTCGATGCCGGGGCAGAAGCCGACCTCGCCGAGCAGTTCCATGTCGTAGCGGGTGCGGGCTTCGAGGCGCTGGGCCTCGGCGTTCTTGCCCTGGCGGCGCAGCTCGGTCAGGCGCTCCTCGAGTTCGGCCTCGATGTCCTCGATGACGCCGGCCAGCCGCTCCTCCGGCGTGACGAAGTGCTTGGCGGGATAGACGTCGAGCAGGTCCACGTCCTCGATGCGCCGGCCGCTCAAGGGATCGATGGCGACGATGCGGTCCACCGAGTCGCCGAAGAAGTCCACGCGGTAAGCGATTTCCTCGTAGGCGAGGTATATCTCGACCAGGTCGCCGCGGGCGCGGAAGGTGCCGCGCTTCAGGTTCCCGTCGCTGCGCTGGTACTGGATCTCGACCAGGCTGCCCAGGAGGTCGTCGCGGCCCATGCGCTGGCCCTTCTGGACGCTGACGAACATGCTCTGGTAGTTCTCGGGCGCGCCGATGCCGTAGATGCAGGAGACGCTGGCGACGATGACGACGTCGTCGCGCTGCATCAGGCGCGTTGTGGCGGCCAGGCGCAGGCGGTCGATGTCCTGGTTGATCGAGGCGTCCTTGGCGATGTAGAGGTCGCGGGAGGGGATGTACGCCTCGGGCTGGTAGTAGTCGTAGTAGCTGACGAAGTAGCCGACGGCGTTGCGCGGGAAGAACTCCTTGAACTCGCTGTAGAGCTGGGCGGCGAGCGTCTTGTTGTGGCTGATGACCAGCGTGGGCAGGCCGAGGGCCTCGATGAGCTTGGCCATGGTGAAGGTCTTGCCGGTGCCGGTGGCGCCGAGGAGGGTCTCGGCGCGGGTGCCGGCTCGGAAGCGCTCGATAAGCTCGCGCATGGCGGCCGGCTGGTCGCCGGCGGGCTCGTATGGCGCGACGACTTCGAAGGCCCCCATCGTCAGTCCTCGGTTTCCTCGGCGGGCTCGGGCACGGGCGCGCACATGGCGTGCGGCCGGACGGCCTCGAGCGTCTTCGGCCCGGTGCCGCGGACCTTCACCAGGTCCTCCAGCGACGCGAACGGGCCGTGTTCCCGGCGGTAATCCACGATCGCCCGGGCCGTCTTGGGTCCGATCCGGGGCAGGGCGGTCAGCTCGTACACCTCCGCGGTGTTCACATTGAGCCGGGCCGGGGCGACGAGGGTGTCGCCCGACTGCGCGACCGTCACCTCCCCGCGGCCCCAGATGAAATCCACGCCCCGGATCGCCCCGGCGGCCGCCAGGGCTGCGGCCGCGGTGACGAGCAGTACGACCAACTCGCGCCTGTACAGCGAGAACCAGCGGGTTCCAGGGGGTCTTTGCATGGCGCTCAACGCATCCCCGCCGTGATGGCTCTCTTGAACGCGGGGCTTAGCAGGTCCCGCACTTCTTCTTCCACTTCGACGGCCAGGCCGCCTTCCCCGTCGGGCCGGTAGTAGGCCTTGATGATGATGCCCGGATGATGGGTGCAAACGAGGACGGGCAGGCCGCTGCCGGGGCTCTTGACGATCACGTAGCTGACGTTGTGGCCGTCCTCGTCGAAGGGGCAGCGGAACAGGCGGGCGACCCGCCCCCTGTCATCCGAGGAGACGACGTCCCCGTACGGGTTCTCGATGCGCCAGGAAATGCGGTCGCTCATGACCTTCCCGCGCAGGTCTTCCAGGTCCCGCAGGTCCGTCGGGTCCCCGTAAACGCTCTTCGCCAGCATCATGATGTATCGCATGTTATTGCGACACTCGAACTTGGGACTCGGCTTCAGCGACATGATGTATTCCGCCCAGGCCCTCTCGAAGGCGCGGAGGCTGAAGCCCGGGCCGAAGCTCTCCTTGAACGCTTCCTCCTGGTCGTTGCCTTCGGAGATGAGTTCCACCAGTTTGCCCATCCGCGCGACGTACCTGCCGTTCTCCGCCTGGAGTAGAAAGTGCACGATGGACCACGACTGGCAATAGACGAGGTTGGCGCGGTGGTTGTCGGTTCGGATGTTCTGCAGCCAGGACTCCGAGCTCATGCTGAACAGCTCGGCGAACGGCACGTATTTGCCCTGCTTGACGGCCTGCTGCACGACGTAGAGCCGGGAGCCGGGGACGTGGCCGACGCCGAAGTCCCTTCCGTTCCAGGTCGCCTCGGAGAAGTACTCCGCCAGTCCCTCGTTGAGCCAGATGGGGCACCGCTGCGAGATGAGTTCGTACATGAACTGGTGGAAGCCCTCGTGGTAGAGGGTGCGCAGGACCTCCTCGCCGGTGCGGCCGTCGGCGTGCGCCGCGAGCAGCCTGGTTCGCGAGACGAAGACGCCGGTCGAGCCCCTGACCTCCGCCGGCACGTGGGCCGCGTACTGCTCCTCGTTGCGAAAGACGGCCACGTTGAACTTGCGGTCGGCCTCGCCGTACTCCTCGAAGCGGCGCGAGTACTCCCGGTAGATCGCCTCCATGTGACGGCCGACCACTTCCGCGAAGTGAGAGCCGATCGTGGTCTCGACGTCGTAATGCTCCGTCGATTCCTTGTAGATCTTCGCGCCCTGGCCGCCGGCCGCCGCCGCGCACGACGCCAACGCCACCATCAGGAGCGCAAGCCGCCGGCGGGAGCCTGCGGACTTCACTGTCTTTGCTGTGCAGCACCTATGCATGGTTCCCCCGTATTGTACTCGTGCCCATAATGCCGGTCAAAGGGTGCGGCAACGTGATCAACCTCGCCTCCGGCGTCGGAGCCGACGTTGGTCTGGCGCATGAAGTTCCCTACGGGCAGGCCCACGTCGTGCGTGTCGAAGTGCTCGACGAGGCTGGCGCGCATCGGGGCGCTGGGACCGAGGTTGCAGCGGACCGGCTTGAAGCGCAACACGGACGTGCCGGCTTCCTTGCGGCTAATCCGGGGTTCCAAGGGGGATTGGCATTGCTCAGATTGGCGGTTGGCTGAGGCCCTGCCCCCGTATTCTCTGTTCCCGGCCTGCCTGCTGGTGTTGCCTGAAGAACTCTTCGCGGCACTTGCGCGCAGCCTCTTGAGGCAAAGTGTATCCAAGGCGCGAGAGCAAAGCTTCGAGGGAGATACCGATCTCGCTCTTGCCCATCAGGGCGAGGCACTCGATGGCGTGACCATCGGTGGAGCAATACAAGCGGCCATGCGCCCGCCCTGCGTGGATAAGCGCGAGGGCTTCTGCTTCGCCGGGATCTATGGCTTCGAGTTTGGGCTGTGTAAAGACTTCCCGGAGGGCGATCATCTCCTCTGCAGAAGCGGCAAGCTCGGCTACTTTGCCGTCAGAGATGTAGCTGTCCAGGTCTATGATTTCGTTCCAACCCTCGGGACCCACGTAATAATAGGCTTCCCGGACGACGTACGACGGCACCGCGAGATCGCATGAGTCGACGACTTCATCCCACCATCCGATCTCACAGACATCGATTATGGCGCATGCGTCAACCAGCACGCAGACTCTTGTCGTAGTCGGACTCATCGTGGAGGCCAAACTCGCTCAACCGGTCACGCAGTCTGAGAAGATTCGTCTCCAGGAATTCTGCCAGTCGGGCCCTGCTGAGGCTGCCTTGCTTATAGGCGAAGAACGCCGTGCGCACGAAACGTTCAGGCAGTTCGGGAGGCTCCCACCACTTGGGAGCCATGGACATTCGGTCCAGAGTTCGGAACTCCGGGTCGTTCAACACTTCCTGCACTGTGCTCCGATCGAGCCTGCGCAGCGACACGAGACGGTACAGGAGGGCTTCCGTAGAGACATCGAACTCCCGGGCCAGGCCAACGATGGCCTGGTAGGATATCGTGCCGTTGACCAGGTTCTTGTCAAAGACTCCACCCACCTCATCGGAAGGCAGGAGCACACTCGCGGCGAAAGCGTCTGCGCACTTCTCCGTCAGGTCTCTTTCCTCGTCATTGCCGTGCTCCCATATCTGGCGCGTCTCGTCCCATGTGAGGAGATGAAACAGCTCATGGGCGAAGTCCCAGTTGCGGCGCCAGGGCGCTTCCGTTGCGTCAACCAGAACGGCCTTGCCGAAATCGGCTTCAGCGCAGGCTGAGGATCCCGTGTCGCGGAGTCCGAAGTACCAGACCTTCACCCCATACTCGTTCTCAAGTAGTCCCGGCAAGACAGAAGCCGGACGATCTCCCAGGTTGAACTCCCGGGAAGCGCGATCCGCAATGTCCCGGGCACGAAGGCAGGGGTCGCCGTCCTGCAGCGCAAACCGTTCTGTCCACAGGGAGCGATTCTGCTTGAGCCCGACAGCATCCTCAACCAGCCTGTACTGGCGGCACTTCTGGATGAACCGCTGCTCGACTTCCTTAGATACTCCCGCCCCCTTCCTCCACATGATGCAGGGCGGACGTTCTTCCTCGGGGGCCAGCAGCTGCCAGTAGTCGAGGTGAAGAGCACGGGCGATCCTGCCTACTTCAGCCGCCTTGAGTGCCCTCTGACCGCGCTCGATGTCGCTGACGGTCTGTGCATGGGGCAAGCCCACCCTCTTGGCAAGTTCGGCTTGCGTCAAGCGGAGCCTGTCCCGGGCCTGGCGAATCTTGTCTCCGATGGGCATGGCTTACCTCCCGCGGCGATCCAGGAAAAACATGGAGAACATGGCCATTCGGACGAAGCCTAGCGGTCATACTAACGGTTTTCCTTAGCCTTGTCAACCCACTATTGAGTTCGTCAGCCGAGGGACCGCCCCGGAGTGAGGGTTGCCCGAGGCCAGTCCGCCGCTCGAGAACGGCTCCGCCCTCAGGCGCCACGAAGCGTATACTGCGAACCCTCAACTGCCAACCATCGTTCCTTCCCTTCCAGATTGACAACGAGCCCACCCGGACGGGTCAGAGGAATTCCCCAGCAGCGCCAACCTTGAACCCTGGACGCTGAACCCTGAATCCCGAAGGTCACGGTGCTTTACGCCCCCCGCGACGGCGGGTAACATGTGCGGTTTGCGCACCGGGTTGTGTGCCAGACAGGAGATGCAGGTCATGCGAAAGATAGCAGTCATAGGGGCAGGTGGATACGTCTTCCCGCTCACGATGATCCGGGACGTCTGCGCGTTCCCCGAGCTTGCGGACAGCGCGTTCGCGCTGATGGACATCGACGGGGCGCGGCTTGAGCGGACGGCGACGACCGCCCGCGCGCTGGTCGGGGAGTTCGGCCTGCCCGCCGCGATCGAGTCCACGACCGACCGGCGGGACGCCCTGGACGGGGCGGACTTCGTCATCGTCACCTGGCAGGTCGGCGGGCTGGACGCCTATCGACACGACGTGGAGATACCGCGCGAGTACGGCGTGGACCAGCCCGTCGGCGACACGCTCGGGCCGGGCGGCATCTTCCGCGGCCTGCGCACGATCGAGGCGCTAAAGGACCTCTGCGCGGACATGCGGGACGTCTGCCCCGACGCGCTGATGATCAACTACGCCAACCCCATGGCGATCAACACGTGGGCGGCGTACGAGCTGGGCGTGAACGTCGTCGGGCTCTGCCACAGCGTGCAGGGCACGTCCGCCCTGCTGGCGCGCGAGGTGGGCGTTCCCATCGAGGAGTGCAGCTACCGCGCCGCCGGCCTGAACCACCAGGCGTGGTTTATCCAGTTCGAGCACAACGGGCGGGACCTGATCCCGGTGATCCGCGAGAGGATCGTCGCGAAGCACCTCGGCCCCGGCGGGGCGGGGGACGCCGCCGACGAACTCTACGCCGGCGGACAGGAGCGCGTCCGCGCGGAGCTGACGCAACTGACGGGCTGCTTCCATTCCGAGTCCAGCCACCACGGCTCGGAGTACTCCCCGTGGTTCCGCAAAGACGCGGAGACGGTTCTCGAGTACCTGCCGCAGAGGTGGGACTACTATGAGATATGCCGCAGCCACGACGAGACGGGGCAGGGGGAGCGGTTCCTGGCGAGCGCGCGGGAGCACGGCCTGAACGCCGGACACGAGTACGGCGCGTACATCATCCACAGCATGACGACGGGGCGGCCGCGCGTGATCCACGGCTCGGTCAGGAACGACGGCATCATCACGAACCTGCCGCAGGGGTGCGCCGTGGAGGTGCCGTGCCTGGTTGACGGGAACGGCGTGCAGCCCGTCGTCGTGGGCGACCTGCCGCCGGCGTGTGCGGCCGTGAACCGGGCCTGCGTGAACGCGCAGGAGCTGGCCGTCCGGGCCGGGCTGACGGGCGACAGAGAGCTGGCTTGCGCGGCCGTGGCGATGGACCCGCTGACCGGCGCGCTGTGCACGCTGCCGCAGGTCAGGCGGATGGTGGACCGTTTGATCGAGGCGGAGGCCCGGTGGCTGCCCTCGTTCGGCGCTGCGCCGTGACGCGGGCCGGGCGTGGGGCACCGGGGGCGAGTCAGGCTGCGGGGCCGTCGGTGGTTCGCTTGCCCCCACGGGCGACGCGGCTGCCGGACTTGGCCCGTTTCTGCTCGTACATCTGGGCGTCGGCTTCCGAGAGCAGTTCGTCCAGCGAAGTGTGCAGTCCGGGGCTGTAGGAGGCCACGCCCACGCTGAAGGAGACTTCGTAGGGCCGGTCGGTCGCCCGGTTCATGTTGGCCGCGTTGCGCTGCAGGCGGGCGAGCACATCGTCTCTCAACTCCAGGCCGGTGTCTATTGCCAGTACGGCGAACTCGTCGCCGCCGATGCGTCCGATGATGTCGGACTCCCGAAAGGTCTGTCGCAGGACCAGGGCGGCGTCGATCAGCGCCCTGTCGCCCTCTTTGTGCCCGAGGGTGTCGTTGATGCTCTTCATGCCGTCGAGGTCGGCGAACACGAGCAGCGCGGGTTCGTGCCGGCGCGTGCCGATCTTCAGTTGCTGTGCGCCCAGGTGGAAGAAGCCACGCCGGTTGTTCAGGCCGGTCAGCGTGTCCACCAGGGAGAGCATGCGCAGTTCGTCGCGCAACTGAACCTGCCCCGTGACGTCCCTTGCGATGACGGATATGCCGTTGACGGCGCGCGATTCGTCGAAGATGGGGCAGAAGGTGAACGAGACGTATATGGAACGGCCGCTCCGCGCAAGGGCGGCCATTTCGTAGCGTTGAATCGTCTCGCCGTCGGCGACCCTGGCGACAATGTGGTCCAGGGTGTCGCGGGACTCGGTGGGCACGAGCTCGCGTATGGGGCGTCCGACGATCTGGTCGGCGCGGTGTCCGAACATGTCTTCGGCGCCCGGGTTCCAGCTCCTGACGGTGCCCTCGACCGATATGCCGATGATTCCGTCCGCTGAGGCGGTCACAATGGCCGCCAGTTGTCCGTGCTCCTCCTGAGCGCGCTTCTTCTCGGTGATATCCTCCGCCACTTCCACCACGCCCACGACCTGGCCGTTCGAGCGCTTCACGGGATACCCCGCGACGGACCACGTCGTCTTGTCAGGGGTGGTGAGTTCCGCTTCCTGCGGCAGGCCGCTCTGGCGGGCCTCCAGCACGGGGCAGCTCTCACAGGGCTCCTCCCTGCCGTGCCAGACTGCGTAGCACTTCTTGCCCACCAGTTGCTCCGGCAGCACGCCGGCGGACTTCGCGGCCGCCCGGTTCGCCCACAGGATATCCATCCGCGGATTCTGGTACAGAACGACCCCGGACATGCTGTCCAGGATCACCGCCTTCTCTTGCTCCGTCTGCCGAAGCTGCTCCTGGGCGATGTCCTGCACGAAGGAATAGAAGAAAAAGCCCCAGAGAAGGGGGAAGAAACCCTCCAGATGGGCCACTGCCGGTCCCCCGACGGCCATGGTGCGGGCCGCGTATTCCAGCCCGTTCTTCACCACCGGCAGCAGCAGCAGCGCGGCCAGCGCCAGGCCCGACTCGCGCCCCAGCACGCGCTGCCGGCCCCTCAGCCAGCAGATCACGCCCACCGCGGCCGCGATCAGGGCGAGGGCGTCACATATCGTCTGCAGCAGCGTCATGCTTGGGTGTCCTCACGAGAGCGGCCCAGCACCACGCCGCCAGCAGGGCTGCACTGGCCAGGTGCGTGGCGTGCTCGACAACGCCCCAAACGTCGGTCCAGAAGACGTCTTCGAGCGCAACGGCCGCCCAGTTGAGCAGGAAACCGATCAACGCCGCAAGCAGCAGCCCCCAGAAAGTGAGCTGCCGCAACCGGGCTCGGTGCAGAAGGGCGAACCCGCACACGGCGACCCAGAGCAGGGAGATCAGCAGTTTGACTTCCAGCGCCATTCAAGCAAGCCCTTTCGGATGTCGCACTGTCAAAGGACCGCCCCCGGGGCCTGCTGAGTCGGGGTTGCGTTATTTCGCGTCAGTATGCGGCCCCCCAACAGCCGTGCCGGGCGTGCCCCAGGTCTGCCCGGTGGCACCAGCAACATAACATAACATATCGTTTCCCCGACCCTTACGTCAAGGCTTCGGCCGGTCGGAGAGGTCCGTTCAGAGCCCTGCGGGCTGGTGGCCTGTTCAACAGATAGCCTTGCATTCGTGTCCCCCGGCGAGACGCCGGGGGCTACCCAGACAGGGGTAGGCGGGGCCTCTCGCCCCGCGCCCGGTTCAGAGACAACCTGCGAAACCCAAGGCGACTTCTTCATCACGCCATCAGGTGAACGCCAGGATCATGAGCGCCCAGAAGGCGGCGGCCGCCAGCCCTCCGGCCGCTGCACCCGTCCCGCGCAGGCCGCCCCTGGCGCGCTGTATCCGGTACAGACACCAGAGCCCCAGCGACCCGCCGACTGCTGCGACCATGAGCGCAGCCGGCCCGTTGAGGAGCAGCCCCAGCGGCGCCCCCGCGCCGACCATCAGGGCGTAGTCCGCAGGGACATAGCGCTTCCCGACGGGCTTCAGGTCGGGTTCGTGGCGGGACAGGCGCAGGTCCCTCCCGCAGTTCTCGCAGAAGCTGTCGTCTTCATACACGTAGCGCCAGCAACTGGGGCATTCGTACCTGGCGGGGGGCGCCTGCTCCCCCGCGACGGGACCGACGGCCGGTCCGCCAGCCGGCGCCTGATCGGCCGGAATCACCGCCGCCGGAGGGACCGGCGCCAGCGGGCCGGCTCCGGGCGGCAGCGCCTTCCCGGCCCCGCCCGTCAGCGCCCCGCGGACGACCATCTGCGGCCCGTCGGCGTCGGCAGCGGGGTTGATAATGGCTTTGTCCACGTAAACGACGGCCTGGCGGGTCGATTCGGAGCGGCCCCGCCCGTCGAGGAACTCGCCGCAGTGCTTGCACTTGATCGCGCCCTGCCGGACGGGTTCTCGACAGAAGGGACACTGGCTGCGGCCGACTTCCCTGATGGTGTTCCGGCCGCAGTAGGGACAGTCAACCGATTCCTGGTCTATCGTGCGGCCGCAGTGGCGGCAGAACTTCACGGCTGTGCGAGGCGGCGTCAAGGTTCGCCTTCCGTCCGCTGATGGATCGGTTCACGACCTCCAGGGCGCGTCACTGTGCGGTTGCACCTGCCGCCCACAGCACGCTGTTGCGCAGCATGGCGTCGGCGTCGTTTACGGAGAACGGCGAACCCGAGAACGAGGACTTGTTCAGCAGCGGCATGGCGGCGAAGACGACGAAGCGCCCCTGGCCGTAGGCCCCGCCGGCTGCGAGGATGGGGCTGACCTTGCGGGTTGATTCACTGGCCACGTACCGGCTGGCGCGCAGCAGCGCCCAGGACCGGCCGAACACCCGGAGGGATGGAGAGGATATCGGGAAGACAACGCTCCGCACGCCGGAAGCCACCAGATGGCGCGACCCGTAGACCGGGTACGCGAGCGCGTACTGGCGCGGGTAGGCCTGCGGCGCCCCCTGGGCCACGAGCAGCCTGTCCGGCCTCACCAGGATGCTGCACCAGCGCAGCAGCGGCTCGAAGGGGTCGGCGTCGTCGGCCGGGCGCGACGAACCGATGAACACGAGCCCGCCGCCGTTGTGGATGAAGTCCATGATGCGCTGGACCTCCTGCCGGTCGTAGGGCGCGACCGGCCTGCCCGGCCCCCCGTCAAGAACGACCAGGACGTCGGCGCTCTCCGCGTGAGCCGCCTCGAAAGGGCCGGTCAGTTGCTTGACGGCGAACCTGTCCGCCGGCAGGAACGTGCCCGGGTTGGCCGGGGCCTCGCCCCGGTGCCCGTCCAGCAGCACCCGGACGGGTCCTTGCGTTCCCGACAGCTTCGGGGAGCGACGCCGGTCGCCGGAGCGCGTCAGCGCGGCCCCTCCGTCCTTCTCGACGGCGGCCGCCCACAGGTGCTCCGCGTCCACGTAGCTCAGCCCGGCCGTGATGTCGTAGCCCTGCCCCGCCGCTGCGCGCAGTTGCTCGTAGGCCTTCTCAAACTCCTCCTCGGCGGCGTAGAGCAGTGCGAAGGCCTCCCGGTTGGCCGGCTCGCCCGGATCGAGCTCCTGCGACGCAAGCCGCACGAGTTCGTCAGCGCTGATTCTCCCCAGGGAGATAGCCCTGTCCGTGCCGCTCGCGTTGATGACGACCTCGGTGTCCGTCACGTCCACAAGGGTTCCCGTGAGCCGGAATCCTATGCGCAGCGGCAGGACGCACTCCTTCCCCTTTGACTTGCGCAACTGGTCATGTGCTGTCTCGACGGCCCGGCGGATGCGGTGAATGATGCCGCGCTCCCTGGCGGCGCGCAGGGCGTACCTGGTCTTGTCCTCGTCCGGCATCTCCTCCAGGGCGCGCAGGGCGTCGTCGTACCTGCGGTCCGCGATGAGGTTCCTGACCGGTTCGAAGGCGATCTCTTCGGGCAGGTACTCGACACCGGGGACGTCGGCCGGGTCGAGCTTGCCCAGGTTCTCCAGGTCGACGGGTGGTGTGTCCTGGGAGGCCTGCCTGTCGATGGGTTCGAGTCTGCCTCGCAGGACGTACTGCTCGCCGGCCGCCACGGTGGCCGTGGTCTGCATGGGCCGGTAGCCTTCCTCGCTCACGACGACACGGTGCGTGCCCGTGCGGACGTTGAGCACGACGCAGGGGGTGCGTCCGGCCGGAATGCGGTCGATCTCCACGCGCGCCCCGGGCGGTTCGACCGTGACGGCGATGCTGCCCACCTGCGCCAGCCTGGTGAGCGCCAGGTGGACTTCAATGGTTCTGCCGCCCTTGACCTCGACCGTCTGTTTTGCCGGTGCGAAGCCCTGCTTGACGGCCGCCACCTCCACGTTGCCCTGGCCGACGTCCGGGATGCCGCACGGGCTGACCCCTTTCAGTTCCCCGTTGACGTAGATGCCGGCTTCGAGAGGCTCGGTGGTGACGTAGAGGCCCCCCAGGGGGCTGGCGCCCCGTGCGACGGCGGCTGCCAGCGCAGCCGTCAGCAGCAGCGCTGCGAACTTCGTTATGCGGTTCACTCGCATGGCGCAGGCACCCGGGTTGACAACGCTCATTGTATCACAACGGCGGGGCGGTCGCACGGGGGCGCGGACACCGTGCCGCCAAGAGCTGTGGCGCCGGCATCCTGCCGGCCTGGGCGTGGGCATCTTGCCCACGCCCCACGTGCAGCTGCGGGCAGGATGTTTACGCGCCATGGCGTGCCCGCAGCTAAGCCGCCTGGAAGGCGACGCTACAAGCGGCCGCCCACGCGGCTCCTCAGAAGCCCTGCCCTTCCAGGTCCTCGAGCGTCATGCCGGTCGCCTGGCTTTCCAGGCCGTCCGGCCCCACTATCCGGCGGACCCAGCGGCCGATCATGTCGCACTCGATGTTGACGGGGGCGCCGACGGCCTTTTCGTTCAGCGTGGTGGCCTCCAGCGTGTGCGGGATGAGGCTGACCTCGAACGCGCCCGGCCGCAGCGCGGCGATGGTCAGGCTTATCCCGTCCACCGCGACGCTGCCCTTGGGGATCATGTTGTCCGTCAGCTCGGGCGGCGCCTCGACCTCGACGCGCACCTCGCCCGGCAGGTCCTGCTTGCGGCTTATCCTGCCGACGCCGTCCACGTGCCCGCTGACGAAGTGGCCGCCCACGGCATCGCCCACGCGGAGGGCCGCCTCCAGGTTCACCTGGTCCCCCTGGTGCAGTTCGCCGAGCGTGCTCCGCTCCAGCGTCTCGGCGCCCACGTCGAAGCTCATCCGGTCGCCCTCGACCCCCGTCACGGTCAGGCAGACGCCCTCGACGCTGACGCTGTCGCCGACCGCGCTTCGGGCGGCGGTGGACGCGGCCGCAACCGTCAGGGCGCGGGAACCGGCGCCGCGCCGCACGGCCGCGACGGTCCCGATCTCTCGAACGATCCCTGTGAACATGCGTCCCCGCCGTAACCCGTAAGAAACTGCGCCGGTGCCCGGCACGTGAACGCCGGGCGAGACGCCCGGCTCTACCCGATGAGGGGGAAAGCAGCTCTTCGCCGTGGCCCGCGCCAAACCCTTACGGGTAGCCCCCGGCGTCTCGCCGGGGGGCCAAGCCGCCCTATGATACCACCGGGGCCGGGCGATTTCTACACCTTGGAGCCGAGACCCTTGCCCTGTATGGCGTTGGACGGCGCGGTCGCTTATAATGGTGTCGGTTCAGGAGTGGATCGGGCGGAGGAGCCTTGCCGCATGGCGGAGTTGAAACGGACTGACCTCGCATTGCGGGCCGAGAAGGCCGTCCTCGTGCAGGTCTTCCGGCAACGGGAGGCCGCGGAGGCGGACGAGACGTTCGAGGAGTTGGAGAGCCTTGCGCAGACGGCCAGGGCGCGCGTGGTCGGCAGGCTGAGGCAGGCGAGGCAGCGTCCGGACCGCCGCTACTACGTCGGCAAGGGGAAGCTCCAGGAGTTGCGGCGCCTCTGCGAACGCGAGCGGGCCGACGTGGTCATCTTCGACGACGAACTTGCCCCCGCCCAGATCAAGACCCTGGAAGAGACCCTCGGCACCAAGGTCGTGGACCGCAGCGAGGTCATCCTGGACATCTTCGCTTCCCACGCGCGGACCCGCCAGGCGCAGCTCCAGGTCGAGCTGGCCCAGCTCGAGTACGAGCTTCCCCGCCTCGCCAGGAGGTGGACCCACCTGGACCGGACCGCAGGCGGCACGCTGGGCGGCCCGGTCGGCGGCGGCATCGGCGTCAGGGGGCCGGGCGAGAAGCAGATCGAAATGGACCGGCGACTCGTGCTCCGGCGCGTCCACGAGCTGAAGGAGCAACTCGCAGGGATCGAGAAACGCCGCCACGTGATGGTCGAGGGGCGCAAGGAAAGCTTCGCCACCGTCGCGCTGGTCGGCTACACCAACGCCGGCAAGTCCAGCCTGATGAACCGGCTCACCGGCGCCGGCGTCTCCGTGCGCGACCGGCTCTTCGAGACGCTCGACACCCGCACGCGGCAGTGGCACCTGGACGACGGCCGCCAGGTGCTGCTGAGCGATACGGTCGGCTTCATCCGCAAGTTCCCCCATCACCTCGTCGCCTCCTTCCACGCCACCCTGGAGGAGGCGCGCGAGGCCGACGTGCTGCTGCACGTCATCGACGCCTCGCGGCACGAGGCCGAGCAGGAGGTCCGCTCCGTCAGCCGGGCGCTGCAAGAGGCGGGATGCGCCGACAGGCCCAGCCTCTACCTGCTGAACAAGACGGACCTGGTGGAGGACCTCTCGGAGCTGCCGCTGTTGAGGAAGCTCGTCGGGACGGTCGTCTGCACCAGCGCCGTGACCGGCCAGGGCCTCTCCGAGTTGCAGGACCGCCTGACGGAGATACTGGCCCGCCGGCAGGCGGAGTTCCACGTCATCGCCGGCGCTGACAGCGGCCGGCTGGTGTCCTTCCTCTACGAGAACGGCCAGGTTTTGGAGCGGACCTATCACGACGAGACGCTGGAGTTCCGGGTGCGGATCGAGCCGGAGCAGGCGGGCGTGATCCGCAGCCTCGGCGGCCAGGTCCGGCCCGCCTCGGCCCAACAGGCCACCTGACGCCGCAACGCTACGGCGTCTCGGGCCCGTCGCCGCGCAGCTTCGCGTAGGCCACGCAGAAGAGTATGCCGAACAACAGGTCCAGCACGGCGAAAGGCTTCCACATGAACGGGATGCCCGCCGTGAACCAGTGCCAGAACACCACGCCGCAATAGGACACCTTCAGCAGTATCCCGTACGGGATGAGCCCCCTGTTCCCGACGGGGTTCCGCGCCACCGCGAGGAACATGAGCCCAAAGACGATCAGAAGGGCGGCCGGGAACTGGACGTAGCCCAAGTGGTTCGGCGGCGTCACCCCGAATAGCTCGAACACCCGGCCCGCCAGGAACAGGAACGCCACCCCGAGGATGCCGTCGTAAGCCGCCGCCACGTAGAACAGGGCCGATATCGCGCCGTGCTTTTTCATGCGTCCACCCTCCCGTGACCGCGCTTCCGCAGGTTCCGCCTGAAGACTCCGCGCCGCCACGTCGTGAACTCCTCGCTGTAGAGCTTCACTACAAGCTCGTGGAAGCCCTCCGTCAACTGCTCGATCGTCATGTCCCTCGGCCGGAAGTTGACGTCGAACAGCGTACACTTCTTCCAGTCCCCCTCCCGCAGTATCCGGCCCTCGCTGCGGAGCCTGTCGTAGAGGGGTGTGCCGGGGAAGGGCGTCATGAGCGTCACCTGGACCTCGTAAAGCTCCGCCTCTTTGACGAACTCGCACACCTCATCGAACACCTCGGGCCCGTGGCCGTCCAGCCCGATGATGAAGCAGCCGTTCACGCTGACGCCGTGGGACTGGATCTTCCGGATGGCGTCCTTGTACTTCGGCCATTGCTTCAGCTTCCAGTCCGCCCGGGTCTCCAGCCCCCGCAGGCCGTTCTCGACGGGGCTCTCCAGCCCGATGAGGACCTGCGCGCAGCCCGTCTCGCGCATCAGTTCCAGAAGCTCGTCGTCTTCGCTGACGGAGAGGTCCGTCTCGGTGAACCACCGCATCTTCCTGCCGCGCAGCCGGGGCAGCAGGCGTTTCCAGTATGCCCTGTCGACGAACGTGTTGTCGTCCGCGAACTCGATGAACGGGTGCTCCCAGATGCTGAAGATGCGGTCGATCTCCGCCAGGACCTTGTCCGCGGGCTTCTGCCTGTAGCGGTTGCCGAAGAGCACGGAGCCCGCGCAGAACTCGCAGCGGTGCGGGCAGCCGCGGCTGGTCTGCACCGTCAGGCGGTTGTACTTCTCGATGTCCAGCAGCTCGAAGGCCGGCATGGGCGCGTGGGCCAGATCGAACTCCTGCGCCAGCGAGCCGTAGGCGGGCTTGAGGCGGCCCTTCTGGCAGTCCGCCAGCACGTCGGGCCAGCTCAGCTCGCCCTCGCCGATGACGACGGAGGTGCAGTGCTGCGCCGCTTCCTCCGGGACGCAGCTCACGTGGGGGCCGCCCATGACGACGGGCATTCCGGCCTCCTTGCAGCGTCGGGCCAGTTCGTAGCCCTCGTCTATCTGCGCGCTGTAGCTGGAGATCGCCACCAGGTCGAACTCGCCGGGCACGCCGTCGAGCGCCGCGACGTCCGGCACCTCCACGTACTCGACCTCGTGCCGGTCCGGCGTCATTCCCGCCAGCGTCAGCAGGGCCAGGCTGGGCAGCGAGGCGATCGTCTTGCTGCGCTCCACAAAACCGGGCAGCGTCAGCCCGAGCCGCAGAAGCTCCTCGTCGCACACCCGAATGCCGCTCATGGCCACCAGGCCGATTCTCATCGCGACAGTACCCTCCAGAGAAAGAGCGCCGTTCCCAGGCCGACGCCGCCCACCGGGATGACGAACAAGTGCCGGAAGCCCTTCTTGAACGCGGCCAGGTAGCAGCAGGCGGGCATCGTGACGGCGCCGACCACGAGGAGCCACGAGGGCAGGGCGGCGCCCCCGCTGAGTTCCAGCGAAGAGGCCGTCACCCAGAACGCCAGGTTGATGAACGCGAGGCCGAAGAAGGAGACGTGGCCCAGCCGGACCATGCGCCGGGGCCAGGAGGCGTAGCCGCCGAGCCAGTCCTCCCTGTGGAACAGCAGGCCCTGGCCGGCGCCGACGAGGACGCCCAGGAGGATTCCGGCCCACGCCGCGTACAGGTTCACCGTTGCCACGGACGGCCCTCGGAACGGTCGGTTGCCCCGGCACGACGCTCCTCGCCGGGTCGGACCGATGGTACGGCCTGCTGCGCGGCTTGTCAACACCTGTCCCCGCCCCGCGTGCCGTTGAATCCCTTCCGCGATAACCTTATCGTACCCGGCGAACTTGCCGTCCATTGCACCGGCGTGGGGGAACAGCAAGATGACGATATCCGGCCGTTTGATCGTCTTCCTGACGGCGGGCCTCGCGCTGCTGTGTGCGGACCTGCTCGCCCAGGAGAGCGTGCAGACGAAGCATCTGGCCTCATGGTGCACGGTTTCCTACCCGGACCAGATCGTGGAGGGCCAGGTGATAGAGATGGTGGTCCAGGTCAGCGGCGTCGCCGGGCCGACGAAGCTCTGCGCCGACCTGCACTGGAACAAGAAGGACGGGAGCTACCAGGGAATCATCGCCTGGGGCGGGCCGTATCCCGACGTCCAGGGCGACGCGTCCCACACGTTCCGGTTCCGCATCCAGCCGAAGCCCGACCTGGGCTTCGTGGGCGCCGTCATCTTCCTCTCAGAGGACGGTAGCTGGGAGAAGCGGAGCAAGGAGATCCGCACGGACACGCTGCCCGTCACGGACGATCCCGGCGTCGGCCCGCGGCCCGAGGGGATCAAGTTCAATAAGTCCTGGATATACATCGACGCCTCGGCGAGCGGCCGCGTCATGACCGAGGGCGACGATTGGGACATACCGGTCGAGTACTACCTCGACCCGTCCGAGGACTGGGGCGGCACGACGCTCGTGCTGAACGGGCACGGGCCGTGGATTGACTGCCCGGACGGGAAGTACACGACCAGGCGCTACCACGAGCCGTGCAGGCCGGGAGTGTTCGGTCAGGTGGCCGTCAAGCCCGGCCGCGGGCGGCACGTCTTTCACGAGGAGATACCGAACGCCCACAGGCACAACAGCCTGCTGCTGCTGGCCATGTTCAGGGGCGCCGACGATAAGGACTGGCCGTGGCACGTGCGGCGCAGCGGGCCGTGGTACCGTCGCAAGGGCGGATACTTCGAGCTTGAGACGGACAGGCCGGGCAGCCTGTTCACCTACGAGGAGCCGGTGCGCATCGACGTGGTCCTGCGCGAGGGAGATGACGGCGCACGCAGGTCGGCGCAATACAAGGTCTACGACACGACGGGGGCGACGGTTGCGGAGGGCGCTGTCCCCCTGCCCGCCGGGCAGGCGGGCAGGCGCGTGCCCATCGAGCCGGCCATCGAGCGGCGCGGGACCTTTCTGATCGAGGTCGAGGTGGACGGCTGGGAGAAGCGCGAGACGACGTTCTGCCGCATACCGGACGTGCTGGCGATAACGAAGGGGCAGGAGACCGCGTTCGGCGCCACGAACGTGGTGACGCCCGAGGCCCCCGAGCGGGTCGCGGAGAGGTGTCAGGTGGCGCGCCGGCTCGGCCTGACGGCCTGCCGGTCGTTCATGCCCTGGTACCAGGTGCAGCCCGGCCCAAAGACCTGGAAGCTTGACGAATGGGACCAGGCCCTGCGGATCGGGAAGGAGCAGGGCATCGGGACCTGGCTCCTGCCGGCCTATCCCCCGTCGTGGGCGCAGCGGGCCGGAGCCGGGTACGTCGGCTACAGGGCGTTCGAGGTCGACGAGGAGGCGTGGCGGGAGTCGGTCCGCGTGATGACGGAGCGCTGGAAGGACCTGATCATCGGCTGCGAGTGGCTCAACGAGATCGTCCCGGGCGGCGCGGGCGGCGACCCCACGGGGGCGTACGTGCGCTTCTGCCGGATCGGCTCGGAGACGGCCCGCAGCATCGCGCCGGACCTGAAGATGCTGCTGGCCGGGGGCCTCTGGCCGCGCAGCTTCCGCACCAGCGTCCTGAAGGCGGGGGTCGGCGAGCACATAGACGTGCTGCCGATCCATTACGCGAATGGCAGCGGTGTCCTGGAGGCGCGGGACGATCTCGACACGGCCGGCCTGGAGCACGTGGCCGTGTGGGACGACGAGTCGGGGCGCGGCATATCCGTCTGGGGCATGCCGCCGTTGGAGGCCCTCCGCATCACGAGCCAGTCCAACTGGGTGCTGGAGCGCTGGGCGGACGAACTGGCCGCCGGCTGCGAGAAGATCATCTACTTCGGCGGATCGGGCTCGGCGGCCGGGAACTGGGACTACATGATGGACGACTTCAGCCCACGCCCGCTGGCGGCCACCCTGGCCGTGTTCGTCAGCAAGCTGTTCGGCGCCGAGCCGGCGGGCGTCTTCGCGCTCGGCAAGCGCGGGATGTTCCACCTCTTCGACCGGGGCGGCGAGGCGGTGCTGGTCGCTTCCTCCTATGAAGAGGGCGGCGAGACGGTCCCCCTCCACGTCGGCGTCGACGGGCTCGTGGTGACCGATTACCAGGGCAACGAGACGCAGGTCGCGGCGCGCGGGGGGCTGGCGGAACTTGAACTGAAGCCGCTGCGCTGCTTCGTCGAGGGCGCCGACCTGGACGTGGTCAAGGCTTACGTCGTGCCCTCCGTCGAGCAGACGCCCGGGGCGAGTGTTGCGGCGTTCGGCGCGGGAGGGCGGAGCCAGGCGGAGCTGGTGCAGACGCCGCGCGTGACCGTCCTCAGGGCGGAGTCCGGCACGCTGACGGTGCGCCTCCGGAACCCGCATGAACGCGACCTGAGCGGCTCCGTCAGCATCTCGGCGCCCGCTGGCTGGCCGGCGCCGCGGCCGGTCGACTTCTCGCTGCGGGCCGGGGAGGACCGGACGGTGCGCGTCGCTGTAGCTTTCCCGCCCGACGCCGGCGCCGGGGACCATGCCGTGCGCGCCGTGGTGCGGTTCGCCTGGGAGAAGCTCCCCCAGGTCGAGAAGCCCTTCGTCCTCACGTTGATCTCGCCCGAGATGGTCGGCAACCTGCTGAAGAACGGCGACTTCGAGCAGGTGAGGCCGGACGGTGGCCCGTCCTCCTGGGGATCCGGCGCGCACGGCCGCGTGGCGCCCGCCGAAGGGCCGGACCTGGGCCACGGCCAGCGCGTGTTCCGCTTCGACGACACGGGCGACCAGTGGACGTACGTGTCGCAGAGCACGAGCGTGCCGGCGGGTCGCATGTACCTCTATACCGCGTGGGTCTGGAACCGGAACATGAGCGCCGGCAGCAACATCTACCAGACGCTGGCGGACGGCACGGAGGTGCCGCTCTACGACGTCAGGGTCTTCACTGCCGGCGACAACACGCCTTACTGGCAGGTGTTTACGGCGCGTTACAGCGCGCCGGCGGACCTGACGAAAATCTCCTTCTCCCCGGTGGCGAAGGGCGGAGCCGGCAGTTGGGCCCTGTATGACAACCTGCGCGTGACGGTCTTCGAGGGGACGGACTTCGCGGCCGAGTGCCGCGCCGTGCAGCGCGCCCCCCTCATCGACGGGGACCTGGGAGACTGGACCGGCGAGTGCCCCGTGCCGCTGATAGGCGCCAACCAGCTCACGGCGCTGGACGACGGCTACGCCTGGACGCCGGCGAACCTGAGCGGCGTCGCGTTCCTGCGCTGGGACAGTGCCTCCCTGTACGTCGCCGTCCGGGTCCGCGACGACGTGCACCGCGCGGTTGCCACGGGCGACCGCGCCGTTGAGGACGACAGCCTGATCCTGGCCTTCCATCCGACGAACCGGCTCCCGGGCGACGACGGGAAGGCGTTCGCCTTCTACGTTTCATCCGCAAGGCCCGGGGGCGGCAGCGGAGAGCACACCCTCTTCCGGCCGGAGGCATACAGCGGGGGGCTCGGCAGCGGCCACCTGGCCAGGGACTCTTCGGTGTATGAGCTGACGGTCCGCCGCGAGGAGGGCCTGACGGTCTATGAGATGCGGTTCCCGTGGGCCGAGCTGGGCGGCCTGCGGCCCGTCTTCGGGGGCAAGTTCGGAATGTCCATTCAACTGAACGATAACGACGGCGCGGGCCGGGTCGCACACGTGAACTGGGGCGAGGGCATCAGCCCGGCGTGGCGGCCGGCGCGCTTCGGCGTCGTTACGCTTGACCGGTAGGAGGAGTGTCCGTGGGTGCCGCGACTGCAGGGCGCGCGCGAGTTGCAGCGGTGATGTGCGGAGCCATTGTGCTTGTGGCGGCTCTGGCGACCGGCCTGCTTGTCCGCGGCAGGCGGGAGGCGGGGGGCCTGGAGGTCTGGGAGATCCCCGGCAAGCCGGGCCGGTATGAAACGAACTTCTCCGGGCTGGGAACGGACGTGCGGCTGGTCGCCTGCGCGGAGGGCAAGGGGGAGGCGCGCCGGATGATGGAGGCAGCCGTCGCCCCGCTGCGCGCGGTCGAGGACCTGATGAGCACGTATGACGCGGACAGCGAGATAAGCCGCCTGAACCGCTCGGGCGCGGAGGCGGCAGTTGAACTCTCGGAACCCACGCTGGCCGTGCTGCGGAAGTCCGTCGAGATGGCCGAGCTGACCGGCGGGGCGTTCGACGTGACCTACGCCCCCCTGAGGGCCTTGTGGCGGCGGGCCCAGGAGGACGGCCTCCCGCCGGCCCAGGACGCCGTCGCCGACGCCCTGGCGGCGGTCGGGCAAGACAAGCTCCTCTTCGACGGGCAGCGGGTGTCCTTCGCGGCGTCCGGCATGGAGGTGGACCTGGGGGGCATCGCCAAAGGGTACGCCATCGACCAGGCGGCTGAGGCGATGATGGGCGCCGGGGTGACGGCGGGGCTTGTCGACGTCGGCGGAGACATCCGGCTCATCGGGGTGCCCGAGGGCAAGGGGCTATGGCGCGTCCAGGTCCGGCCGGTCCTCGGCGTCCCGGAGGACGTGATCCTGACGCTGCCCGCCTGCGCCGTGGCGACCAGCGGGGACTACGCCCGCGGCTTCCGCGTGGGCGAGCAGTGGTTTTCGCATATAATCGACCCGCGCACCGGCTGGCCCGTCGAGGGCGTGCCGAGTGTAACCGTGGTGGCGCCCGACGCCGTGACGGCGGACGCCCTGGCGACGGCGCTGAGCGTGATGAGCCCGGACGAAGGGATATCCCTCGTGGACTCGCTGGCGGGGATGGAGTGCATGATCCTGCTGCGCTTGGGCGACGGGGCCGTCAGCCGCCGCCTGTCGCTGGGGTTCGACCGTTTCCTGGGAGCTCAGTGATGCGCTCCGTGGCCGAGATCACGATAGACCCCGCCGAGCTGGGCTTCTGGGTCCTTCGGGGCTTGCCTGAGATGGTGACGGCGGAGGAGGCGGCCGGGGCCGTGCGGCATTACGTCGAGCGGAAGCGGTCCGGCCTGGCGGAGGTGCTTCAAGTCGCCGCGCGGGAGGGCGCCGTCGTGGTCCGCGCGGAGGGGGAGTTCCCCGAGGAGACGCTGCGGGAATTCAGGGACCTGCTCGACGCGGGCCGCGTGATGAGAGTCGCCGGGGAGATCGACGTCCCGCCCGAAGAGTTCGCCATAGATGCGGGCGAACTCCCCGAGGAGGCGTTTGACGAAACGGAGACGCTGCGCAGCCACGTGCGCTACTTCCCGCACCCGGTGTGCGAATGGTTCGAGGTCAGCGCCGGCGAACTTGTGCTGACCGACCGGCAGGTGCTGTTCGAGCCGCAGTGGCAGATAACCAGGGAGGAGGACGCCGGCCCCTCGGGCGAGCACCGGATCCCGCTGGCCGACGTCCAGCGTTTCTGGCGGGGCGAGTGGTGGGACGTGCCCTGCCTGATGCTGCAAACTGCCGGGCGCACTTACCGATATGGGTGGTCTGCGGGACGCGGCGAGCCGGAAAGCGTCTTCGACGTGGACGAGTGGTTGGAGCACCTGCGATCGATACTCGGGCGAGAGCAATGAAGCGCTTCGGTTTTCCCAGGCAGGCCCGGCTGATACACAAGCGCGACTTCGACCGGGTCCATCGGGAGGGCAAGCGCCTGTTCGTTTTCCCGCTCCGGCTGCGCGCGCTCAGGCGGAGCCAGGGCGACAGCCGCCTGGGTCTTGCCATCGGGCGGAAGGTGGGCGGCGCCGTCGTTCGGAACCGCTGGAAGCGGGCCGTTCGTGAGGCGTTTCGCCTGAACCGCCATCGGCTGCGCGGTCCGTATGACCTGGTGGTGTCGGTCTCTTGGGACGCCGGCCCCGACGGCGTGAGCGCCGTCGGGGCCGCTTTCATTGGCCTTGTTGACAGGCTGAATGCTCAGGATGAAGGTGCTTCTCCTGCCGTTCCGTCTGATTGAGCGCGCGCTGGCCTGGACGGTCATCCTCATGGTCCGGGCCTACCAGCGCCTGCTCTCGCCCCTGCTGCCGCGCGTGTGCCGCTTCCAGCCGTCGTGCAGTCAGTACATGATCGACGCGATTCGCAAGAAGGGCCTGGTGGTGGGGGTGCTGAAGGGTATCTGGCGCGTGCTGCGGTGCAACCCGCTGTTCCCGGGGGGATACGACCCCGTTCGGTAGGTTCACGGCGCGGCGGCCGGACCCCCCAGCGCCAGTCGAATGTAGTAGAGCACGTCCTCGTGCCGCCTGATCAGGCTGTCGATGACGGGGCCTCGTTCATAGGAGTTGGGCAGTTCCTTGCTCTTGCGCAGTCGGCTCAAGAAGCCCTGTTCCGCCTGCGCCGCGCTCTCGAGCGCCTCGACCGCCTCCTGCCCGCCAATCTGGCCGAGCGCGATGGCCGCCGTCCAGCGCACGTAGCCGGGATGCTTGAACGTCTCCAGCTTCCCCTCGAATGCGGCCACCTCGGCGTCGCCCGGGTTCTGCCAGTCGCTCAGTTTGACTGGCTCGCTCAATGCGCCGTCCGAGTTGAGGGCGATCTCAGGGGTCTTCTGCGCGGTCAAATACTGTTGGAGAAGGGGCACCGCTTCGGCGACCTGCAACTCGCCCATCGTCTTGGCGGCCGCCCACACGATTATGGGGCCGGCGTCTTCCTTCTCGATGCGCCCGCGCAGGTACGGGATCACGAAATCGCCCGACGCCGTCAGGGCCTCTTGCGCCCTGATTCTCAGTTCCGTGAGGCTCTGCCTGTCACTGTCACTCAGCTTGGCCTCTGCGCTCACGGTCTCCTGGAACTCGTCCAGCCGCTCCAGGAGGAAGCTTACTCCCCTGGGCTGTCGGAGCCGGCAGAGCGCGATGGCCGCGCCGATCCTCACGCGTTGCTCCGCGCCCTCTTCGTCAACGACTTCGAGCAGCGCCTTGATGGCTTCGCTTTTCTGGGACCTCCCACTGCGTTCTGACTGGGCCGCAAGCCCCAACCCGGTGGCGGCCGCCACCCGCCAGGAGCTCTCCAGGCGCGTGTCGTTCATGTCGGTCTGCAACTTGGCGATGCTCTGATCGTCGGCGACCTTGCCGAGAGCGTCCAGGATGACGGCGGCCCGCTTGCTGTCCAGTATCTTGTTCAGTTCGGTGATGAGGTTGTCCCGGACGGCGGTCAGAACATCCTGCACGGACTCGCTGTCCTTGTGTTCGTCGGCGAACTCCACGAGCGGTTCGATTATCTGGTCCTTCAACTCGCTGACGTTCCCTTCGGCCACGGTTCGCACGGCCTCGTCGCCGGCCAAGAGGCCCTCCAGCAGAGCCGCAGCGGTCTCGCGCGATGGCTCCAGCTCATAGAGGTACCGGGCGGCATAGACGGCCTTGACCCCTTTGCCCTCCTGGAAGGCGGCCCTGAGCGCCTCGGTCGCCTCCTCGTAGAGCATGTCCTTCAGACCCGTGGCGGCGCTTCTTACGCAATCCTGGTCGGTCTGATCCAGGGCCTCACTCAGGAGCTGGGTGCTCTTCTCCTTCCAGACCTGGGAGAGCTGCGAAACGGTGCTGATCGCGGCGAGGCGCACGGCCTTGTCCGGGTCGTCAATGAGCTGTCCCGCCAGGGTCAGTGACTGCATCCGGCGCACCTTGGCCAGGACGCTCAGGCAGCCGATGCGCACTGTCTTGCTCTCGCTGCCCAGCGCCGGCTCGATGTGGGGCAGGGCCTTCTCCTGCATGCGGGTCAGTTCCTCGACCGCCCGCCGCTGGGTCTCTTCCTTCTCGCTGCCCAGTTGCTCGACGTAGTATCCGGGCTCCTGGCTGCTGGGGCATCCGCAGAGCAGCGGGAAGGCCGCCAGCAGCACGAAGAGCAGCAGTGTTCTCGCGCGAAAGATTTTCATGGTTCGCATGTCCCTCCGGCCGGACGGGCACGGCCGATCCTGCGACCGTGCGGCTTCAACATAATACCGGCTCCGCACCGGGTCAAGTGCCCGTCTTCACGCACGCCGTGCCTACCCGTCGAAGGCGGCGTCGAAGGCGACCTCGCTGGGCGGGAAATCAACCGAGCGCACGAACTCGCACGCCTCCGCCGCGCCGTGCTCGCGGTCCATGCCGCTGTCCTCCCACTCGACCGAGAGCGGCCCGGCGTAGCCGATGCGGTTCAACGCGCGGATGATCGCCTCGAAGTCCACGTCACCTCGCCCGAGGCTGCGGAAATCCCAGCCGCGCCCCGCCTCGCCGAAGTTCAGGTGGGAGCCCAGGATGCCGCTCCGGCCGTCCAGCGTCACCGCGCAGTCCTTCATGTGCACGTGGTAGATGCGGTCCGGGAATGCCTTGATGAAGGCGTCCGGCTCCACGCCCTGCCACTGGAGGTGGCTGGGGTCGAAGTTGAAGCCGAACTCCGGCCGGCGGTCGAGCGCCTCCAGTGTGCGCCCGGCGCTGACCAGGTCGAACGCTATCTCGGTCGGGTGCACCTCCAGGGCGAACTTCACGCCGCACTCCGCGTAGACGTCCAGTATTGGGTTCCAGCGCTCCGCGAGCAGCTTGAACCCGTCCTCGATCGTCTGCGGCGCCACTGGCGGGAAGGAATAGACCAGGTGCCAGATCGAGCTGCCCGTGAAGCCGTTGACAACCTCGATGCCCATGTTCCTTGCGGCGCGGGCGCAGTCCTTGACGTTCTGGATGGCCCACGCGCGCATCTTCTCGTGGTCGCCGGCGACGTCCTCGGGCACGAACCCGTCGTGCCGTTCGTCCAGAACGTCCAGGACGAGCTGGCCGGCCAGGTGCGTGCTGATGGCCCAGCACTGGAGGCCGTGCTCCTCCAGCAGCGCCTTGCGCTCGTTGCAGTAGTCCACGCTCTCGGCTGCCTGGGCCGGGTCGAAGTGATCTCCCCAGCACGCGAGCTCCAGTCCGTCGTATCCCCACTCGCTGGCCATCTCGGCCAGGTCGCGCAGGGACAGGTCCGCCCACTGGCCTGTGAACAATGTGACTGGTCTGGCCATCGTCGTCTCCCTTCGTCCCTGATTGCCGCCTGAACGCTCCGCCCTTTTATCGCACCCAACGTGCAGATGCAAGTCCTTGTGCGGCTCAGACGTAGCCGCAGTGGGAGCATTCTTCGGTGAACCGCTGGTACTTCTCGGCGTACCGGCCCACGAAGTCAGTGCGGGGGCCGACTTCCCGGTCCATCCGCACCATGGCCCGGGCAGCCCGAGCAAGGTCATCGTAGTGCGCCAGCGAAGCGGCCAGGATCGCCGCCCCCATGGCGGCCCCCGTGAGGGCAGGGCGCAGCACCGTCCTGTTCAGAGTGTCGGCGCGAATCTGGAGCCACGCCTCGCTGCGCGCGCCCCCGCCGGCGGAGAATACCACATCGCCGATCTCGGCCCCGAGGGAGGCCAGCGTGTCGTAGGCGAGCCGCTCCAGGCAGGCCACGCCTTCCAGGTACGCGGTGAACAACTCCTGGCGACTGCGGGGCGCCCCGATGAGGAAGCCCTCCGCGTCCGGCCTGCGGAAGGGAAACCGCTCTCCCCGTCCCACGAGGGGATAGGCGATCAGATCGGTCGGGCTGCCCTCGAGGGCGCGGGGGCTCAGGGACTCCGTTTCCTTCTCGCCGAACTCGACCGCCAGGCACTCGGCCCCGGTGTTGCTCGCCCCGCCCGGCAGCCACCATCCCGCCGGGTGCCGATGGCAGTAGACGCGGCCCTCCGGGTCCAGGGTCAGCCTCTCGCTGACGCCCTTTATCACCAGCGTGGTGCCGATGGTCGTGTTGTACTGGCCAGGGCTGGCGGCCCCGCTGGAAACCTGGGAGGCACAACCGTCGGTCATGCCGGCCGCGACGGGGGTGCCGGCGGGCAGGCCCGTCTGGTCGGCCCGTTCGGGCGTGACGCGCCCTGCCAGTTCGCCGGGCCTCTGCACGTTCGGAAGGAGGCCGATCTCGATGCCCAGCTCTCTCTCGATGAAGGCCGGCCAGCGGTCCTCCAGCAGGTCGTAGCCGAACTTCAGCACGTTGGTCTGGTCGGACCGTCCCCAGCTGTCCGTGAGCCACCCGATGACGTAGTCGGTCGGGCTGACCAGCGAGGCCGCGCGCGCGTAGAGGTCCGGCCGGTGGCGCCTGAACCAGAGTATCTTGGGCAGGCCGAAGGACGGGCTGAACCGGTAGCCCAGTCGTGCCGTGAGGGGGCCGCCCGCCTGCTGCGCCTCGACGGCCTCGGCCTCGCTTCGTGAGTCGCTGTACATCACGGCGGGGCAGAGCGGGCGGTGATCCGCGTCGAGCGCGCAGAGGGTGCCGCTCGTGCTGGTCACGCTCGTAGCAAGGATTCGCCGGGCGTCCACGGCCTTGAGGGCCTGGCCCAACGCCTGACGGACGGCGGCGATCCAGTCGTCCGGATCCTGCTCGAACCAGCCGTCGGGAAGCGAGGACGCGACCCGCGGGAACGCCGATTCCCCCCGCCCGACAGGCGCGCCGTCGGCGGCGACAACCGCACATCGCGCGCCCTGCGTGCCCACGTCAATGCCGCAGAACAACGGTTCCACGGGAATGTCCTCCGGACGGGACGGGTCACCGCACCTGCCGCGCCGTCGCGTAGGGGTGCCGGCTGGCCCGGAAGCCCCGCAGCACCGTTTCCATGTAGCGGTCGCCGCGCAGGATCACAACGACCGTCCCGGTCTCGAGTTCGCTGACGACGACCGGCCTGTCCCCCTCGCGGGCCAGGACCACCCGGCACGGTTCAGGCAAGTTCGCCGGATCGCCCGGTCCCGCAATGACCCAGACGAGCAAAGGCGCCCCCTCGCCAGTCAGGTCCGGGAAGCTGCGCTGGACCGGGACAGTCAGGCCCGACCGCTGCCGGACCTCCTCCTGGAGCCGGATGCCTTTCTTCCAGACGTCTTCGCCCTCGGAGGCCACGATGGTCCACCTTGTCCCGCCGTCCTCCAGGAGCGGTATGTCTTGCCAGTAGAGCATCTTGTCGGGGTCCGCCGGAACTACAGGACCCATCTGCCGGGCGACGGACAGTACGGTCTGCCTGGCATCGGAGAACTGGGCGAGGGAGAGTCCCCGCTGACCCGGCCCGGGGGCAACGCGGAGTAGCTCCCGGAACGGCCGCTGCTGGGCCTCCAGGCCCAGCATGCAGTGATCGGCCGGCCCGACGACCTGCTCCAGTTTCCCCAGCGTCAGCAGCACCGCGGCCGGCAGGGGGTCCCGCGCGCGATGGGCCTGACGCAGGAGGCCGGCTTCACGTCGCACCGTGCGCCAGAGGGCCACTTCCTGTCGGGCGTCGCGCAGGACGTGCCAGATCACAAGCTGCCGGTCCACGCCCTGATCGGGCGGTGGGCAAGATACTGCCGCCCCCGCCAGGCCCTGCCACGCGCCCGCCCAGAAGGCGCTGCGAACCTGGAGAGCAGCCCGGCGCCAGTCGGCCCCGTGCAGGTCGAGATGGAGCCAGACGGTCTCATCCCCGCTCAGGACGCCCGACTCGACCATACCCGCCACGGCCCCTTCCTCGCATCCCTCGTCCACAAACAGGTGCCTGCGCTGGCCTCTGCCCGGGGGCGGTGCGGGCAGATGGGCAAGCTGCTGGCAGAGCAGGGCGGGCACGTAGCCCCTCTGCACCGTGACGGCGCTCGTGGCCGGCGCGGCACTCTCGACACGCAGGACCCACAGCGGGTAGGAGTAGGGCAGGGCGGTGCGTCCGGCCGGGAACGGCCCGGGTGCCAACGTGCCGCCGCCGGCCCAGAAAGCCAGGAACTGGAAGCCGGATTGCTCGATGTCGCCGCGGACGCCCCTTGCGCCGGTGGACGTGAGGGTCAGGCCGCTGACGCCGTATCCCCCCAGCTTGGCGACCGCGCCGCCGGGCAGTGCGTCCTGGTCGGCGCGGCTCATGTACCACAGCCCGAAGTCCTCGGGCGGGGCGGCGGGCCGCTCCAGGACTTCGACGGCCAGCGGCACCTCGAGCACTCCGCCGCCCGAGCTGATTGCCAGTCGCCCTGCGTAGGGCCCGGGCTGCAGCGCGGATGCGTCGGCCGTCACGGCCAGCCATACCGTCTGCGACGCGTCAACTTCTATCGCCGTGACCGGGACGAGGCGGGCCGGTTCGTCGCCATCCTGGCGAACCTGCCACAGGTCAACGGCCGCCGGGGGCAGGGCGGCAGGGCCCGGTTGATCCGGCGCCACGCCCGTCAGCATGACGCGGAGCGCCTCGATGTGACGCAGTGCCCGTACGCCCAGGAACACGGTCCGCTTTTCGTTCGCCGTCAGAGTGAACGCCAGGTCCTCGACTTCGCTTTGCGGCGGCACGCCGCTGAACGCCCACAGCAGGAACCCGCGTTCGCGCCGGCTGGGAGTGAGTGGGATCAGGTCTTCCGGCGTTGGCGGCATCATGTCCGCTACCGGCTCAAGAGTCGGAGGCTTCATGGTTGCCTTGCGGGGCGGGAAGGCTGTCTGCGCGCCGTCGACGGGTACGGCAAACCGGCCCAGGAGGTCGCCCTTGCTGTACACCTCGTGGAACAGCCACGCCGGCCTTGCTGCTCTGGCCGCCCCTCGCGTGACGTCGGTGCGTTGCTCCGAAGGCTCCAGGTTCTCGAACAGGAGCGGGTCGCAGGGAGCAGTCTCCTTGCCTTCGCCGTCGTAGGCACGCGTGATGACCGAAACCTCTTCCAGGCCGCTCGTCAGCGGAGTCAGGTTGATGCACACGCCGAAGCGGTCGCCGGCCGGGTCGGGAAGGCTATCGGCGGCGAAGTGCTCGTTCAGTTCGCTCAGCCCGGCGAATCCGCGCAGGGGGACAACCATCAGGGCGGTGCTCAACCTGTGGCCGGGAGGGATTCCGGCGTATGACCAGCCGACCGTGCTGCCGCCCGCGACCCTCTCCGGCGGCAGGACGCGGGCGCCCGCATGGCGCAAGACGAAGCCGACGGACCGCCGGGACGTGGGCTCGCAGACGGCGATCCAGCGCAGCCCTCCCGAACCGGGGCTCGTCCCGAGGGCTCGCCCCGAGGGGGCCTCGTTGACCTGCGAGATGAAGAACTCCGTTGCCAGCGCCTCGGAGCCGAGGCCCCGGTTCAGGCAGTAGAGTTCGCGGCCCGTCGCGCTCCCGTCGGCCGGAAGGACCAGGTTTCGGAAGGCCGGCGCCTCTCTCCCTGAGAGCGCAAAGGGAGTTCGGTTCTCGAACGTGAACTCCACCAGGAACCACGGCCGGTCGGCGCGGAAGACGTAGCGCTTCCTGATGTAGAGCCCGCCCGCCTCGCAGGCCAGTGCCAGGCTGAGCTGGCCGTCCTCCCACTGCTGCTCGACGGTCTGGAACGGGAAGTCGGAGGAATGCACTTCGTCCAGCAGGCCGCACCTGCCGTCAGGGGTCACGCCGGTCGTCTCCTCGCCGTCGAAGGCAAACGAGACGACGCGCCCGCCGCTGTCCGCGTCAATCGTGGCCTCGTAGCGGCGCGTCTTGACGACCAGAAGCCCGCGTTCCCTGTGCAGGGCGAGGGCGCTGTCCGCTGACGCGGCGCGCAGAGGCAGGCCGCCGGCGAGCAGCAGGGCCAACGCGAAAGCGCTCTGCACGTGCTTCAGCAAACGCACCCACCTCCCCGCTTCTGCACCGGAGCCGCACGCCGCGCGGCGGCGGACGCGTATGATAACCCTGGCGGGTTGACGGGGCAAGCGGGTGGCGAGGACCAATCGTGGACACCGGCAGGGGGACCGCGTGGGGGTTCACAGTCTTCGCCCAAAGGGCGTCGTGGGCCGCCGACAGGCCCGTACTCGGGATTTTGCGCTTGACAGGCACCAGTGTCTTGGTGTTATTATGTGCCCGCGGAGCGATTCTTTTCTACTCTCGACTGGGAGGAGTGATTGATGGACGGATGTGGGGCTAAGGAGATGCTGCTTATCGGGACGAAGGTCAAGAACTACGTGAAGGCAAAGGACTTGATGAGTGCTTCCGACGTGCTGGATGAGTTGAACAAGGCCGTGTACGCTCTGCTGGATCGCGCCGTTGCGCGGGCCAAGGCGAACGGGCGCAAGACCGTCCAGGGCCGCGACGTGTAGCCTGTGCCGTTTATCAGAGCGCCGTCAAGGGGGACAAGGCGGCGAGAGAGTTCAGGCGTGCAAGCCCCGCTCGGGGAGCGGGGCTTGCGTTTTTCTGGATTCGTCTTCAGTCCAGTTTCAGGAACGCCACGATGGACCCCTGCGAGTCGCCCACGTAGAACATGGGTCGCTCGGGGTCTCCGGCCGCGTGGCAGTCCTGGGGCAGGTTCTCGCGCCAGATTTCCTCGCCCGTCTGGGCGGAGACGCTGCTGACCGAGTTGTCGCTGTTGAGCACGTAGAGCACCTCTCCGCCCCTGGCCAGCAGACGCACCACGCCCGGGCAGGTCCACAGCATTTCGCCCTGCGCGTTCAGCTTGACGCAGGCGGCGAGTGGTTCGCCCGTGAACACCAGGATGCCGCCACCCACGACTTCCGGCCGGCCGACGAGGGGGGCGCCCAACGGCTTTCTCCACTGCTGGCTGCCGCTGTCGGTGTCCAACGCGTAGAGGAAGCCGCGATTGTCTCCGACGTACAGCGTCTCGCCTTGCACGGCCACCCCGCTGGAGATGCGCGACGGCCTGTCCGGCTCCCATCGCCACAGTTCGTCGCCATTCTCTGCCTCGACGCATATCACCTCAGAAGCCGCGACGAAGAGGTTGTCGTCATCCAGGACCGGCCTGTGCAGGATGGAGCCCGTAATTGACAGCATCCACCTCTGGTCCCAGTCGATCACCCTGACGCCGGCGAGATGGCCGTTGCCGCCGGCCAGGAGGACGCCGTCCTCGAAAGGAACGGGGGGCGTCGAGAGCCCAAACTGCGGGCTGTAACCTCTGGTGAGTTGACCGGTTTCCGGCTCGAACTGGTACACGCGGTTGCCGGACACGAAGTAGACCTTCTTGCCCGCCGCGACGGGGGGGACGTCCAGCCCGTGGGTGAAGCTCTTCACGGTCTGCCATTGGCCCGTGGCCGCCCGGAGCATGTGCACTTCCCCCGAGGGCGTCTCCGCTATCACGAGGCCGTCAACCGCGTACAGGGCCGCCAGACGAGTCGGCCCGATGCGTCCCAGGTCGGCTCGCCACAACGGCTTCAACCCCAGCGATTCCACGTCCAGCACGTCGTTGGCGGGTGCGAGGGCGGGCAGTGCAGGCGGCGCCTGCTGCACTTCAGACAACCCGCAGGACAGCAGGCCCAGCGAACTCACCATGAGGAGGCATGCAAGGCACCGCGTCTGGCGCATTCTCATACTCGATTCCTCCGGAGACCAGCGGAAGAGGAACGAACTCGCAGCACGTCAGGCCGCCTGACCGCTCCTCAATCCGTGCCAATCCTTCGCGTTGGGAACTGTAACCCCTCAATGCGTTTGTGTCAAGCCCAAAGGCGGGCTCCCGGGCTCGACACGCCTCCGGCGGGCGATTAGACTGAATGTGGCGGCATCAGAGGTGGGAGTGCGATGGACAGTGAGCCGAGCTTCATGTGTGACGCAATGCTGGGCGGGCTGGCCCGCTGGCTGCGCGCGGCGGGCTACGGCGCCGTGTTCGACGCGCACATCGCCGACGGCGAGCTGGTGCGCCGGTCGCTGGAGGAGCGGCTGTGCCTCCTGACCAGCGACTCCGGGGTGCTGGAGCGCTATGCCGTCGTTCAGGGCCTGGTCCGTTGCGTGTTTGTGCCCAAGGACCAGCCGCCGGTGCAGCAACTGGCCCACGTGATGCGCGAACTCGACCTGGGGCTCAGGCGGCCGCGCTGCATGAAATGCGGGGGCGAACTCGAAGACGTGTCGCTTGACCAGGTGGAAGACCAGGTGCCGCCGAAGGTCAGGGCGGCCTGTGACCGCTTCTTCCGGTGTGTCGGCTGCGGCAAGGCGTACTGGCGGGGCACTCACTGGCGCGGCATCCGGCAGAGACTGCGCCGGGCCGTCCGCCTGGCGCGTGGCTCGCCGCCCTGAACCGATTCACTTGCAGGATGCCGGGTTCTTGACAATAATAGCATCAAGCGCACTGAGGGCCTCGTCGGGTCGACGTGGGGCTCACAGCCGGGCGCAGGATCGAGTTTGGCTGGGCGCAGGACACCAGATGGCCGGCGCGGACAAAGTGGCGGAAGCATTCCATCCGGACGAGGGGCCTCTCCCTTCCGATCCTGAATTGCTGAAACGGCGGGTCCGCGAGATGACCCGCGAGTTGCAGCGAGCCCACGTTCGGATCGAGTCGTTGGAGGCCGGGCTTAAGGTCAAGAGCCCTGCGCCGGCCCCGCGTGAAGTCGAGAGTGAGCTGCGGATCCTCTCCGAGCAACTCGAGCGCCAGGCCATGTTGCTGGAGCGCGACGAGCAGGTCGGCCGGGAGCTGCAGCGCAGCCTGCGTCCCGTGATGGACGAGGGAACGACGGGCATCAAGTTCGCGATCGGCTCGAAGCCCGGCACACGGGTGGGCGGCGATTTCTACGACATCATCAACCTGTCCGATAACTTCGCCGCCTTCCTGATCGCCGACGTCTCGGGATACGGCCTGCCGGCGGCCGTCATCATGGCCGTGGGCCGACTGGCCTTCCGCACGTACGCCGCCAATGACCTGAACCCGCGCAGCATCATGGAGAGGGTCAACAGGGTGATGCTGCGCAGCACGCTGGCCGGCCACTACATGACCGCCTTCCTGGGCATCCTTGACACGGAACTGCTCACACTGCAATACGTGAACGCTTCCCATTGCACGCCGTTCGTGGTGCGCGGTGGCGAGGTGATCCCGCTCGACACTGAAGGACTGTTCGTCGGCATGTTCGAGGACGGGCAGTATGAGCAGAAGGGCATACAACTGGAGCAGCACGACCGGCTGTACCTCTACACGGACGGGTTGCTCAAGTGTTTCCAGGCGCCGGACCGTCGGGCCTGTGAGAAGAAGCTGCAGACCTTCCTGAGCCAGGACGGCAAGGTGAGCCTGGAAGACACCGTGGAGCGGCTCAGTTCCCTGGTGGACCAGCCCGAGGACGACATGGCCCTGGTCGGCGTGGAGTTGCTGCTGGAGAAAGCGCAGAGGAAGACCATCGCGATCTCCAGCATTCCCAGCCAGTTGAGCAACGTCGAGAACGCGATCCTGCCGGTGTTGGACAACAAGGGATACGGGGAACGCAACATCTTCGCCGTCAAGCTGGCGCTGGAGGAAGCCGTCGTCAACTCAATCAAACATGGCAATGAGCTGGACGACACCAAGAAGGTGACGATCAGTTTCTACATTGACGACGACCGTGCCCTCATCAGCATTGCCGACGAGGGGGAGGGATTCGACCCCGGGGAAGTGCCTGACCCGACCACTGAAGACGGCCTGCTGGCCACGTCGGGGCGGGGCCTGGCCCTGATTCGTGCCTATATGGACGACGTGCGGTTCAACGAAAAGGGCAACGAGATCACGATGATCAAGTATGCCCCGTGGGCTGCCGCCAAACGCACCTGAGCTTTCGTCAGTCGAGTGGAGCCATGCCTGGAAACACCGCGTCAGAGGCGACGATTGAGAAGGAGTTTGCGGACGACGTCTGCGTCCTCCGAATGTCTGGCCAGATGCGCGAGATGGGGGCAGACGTGCTCAGGGAGAAGCTGGACGAGGTGCTCGATGACGGCCACTACAAGCTGATCTTCGACATGAGCGACATCTCGTTTATCAGCTCCACCGGCCTCGGACAGATGATGAGAGCCTTCCGGGCCGCCACTGAGAAGGAAGGCTACGTGCGTATTGTCAACCCACAGCCGCTGGTCGAAGAGGTCTTCCGCTTCACGAAGCTCCACACGCTGATCGGGATATTCCCCACCGTGGAAGAGGCCCTCCAGGCGGAGTAGGGACCGACGCACGCCGCACGGCTGCGTCCGCGTCCCCGCCGTCTTGCCTCGACGCATACCGTCGGTCCGCCTTGCATCCGACCCCGCGGCGCTCCCAACGCGACCAGATCCAGTTCTTCAACAGGCTGCTAGGATTGACACCCTGGGGACGGAGAATATAATGGAGGCCGCGGGCCAATCCCTTTCCCTCATCTGGTGGGCAAGATGAGCCCTATCACGTACAAGGACGCGGGCGTGGACATCGAGAAGGGAGCGCGGTTCGCCCGGCAGATATACCAGTCGATGCAGTCCACCTTCGGCGAGCGTGTGCTGGCCAACCCCGGGGGCTTCGGTGCGCTGTTCTCCCTGGACTACAATCACGCCCTTTTCCGCCACAATTACTCCCATCCCATCCTGGTAAGCTCCACAGACGGCGTCGGGACGAAACTGAAAGTGGCTTTCATGGCGGGCCGGCATGACACGGTGGGCATCGATCTGGTTGCGATGTGCGTCAACGATGTGCTGGTTCTGGGCGCCGAGCCGCTGTTCTTTCTGGACTACCTGGCCAGCAGCAGGCTGGAGCCGGAGGTCCTCACGCAGGTAGTCAGCGGCATCGCCGCCGGGTGCAGGGACGCGGGATGCGCGTTGCTGGGCGGGGAGACGGCCGAGCTGCCGGGCTTCTACGCCGACGGCGAATATGACGTGGCCGGCTTCACGGTGGGAGTGGCGGAGAAGGGCCGCCTGATAACGGGCGACAGGATACAGCCCGGGGACATTGTGGTGGGCCTGCCGTCGAGCGGGCTGCACTCCAACGGCTACTCGCTGGCGCGGCGCCTGCTCTTTGAGGAAGCCGGAATGGAATGCGGCGACTCCCTGGAGCGCTTCGGCATCGGGCGCACCGTCGAGGAAGAACTGCTCACGCCGACCAGGATATACGTGCGCGCCGTGCGCTCGGTGCTGCGCAACTACCGCGTCAAGCAGGTTGTCCGCGGCATAGCCCACATCACCGGCGGCGGCCTGCTCGAGAACGTTCCCCGCGTCCTGCCCGACGGCTGCGGCGTGGAACTGGATTCCCGCAGGTGGCGCAGGCCCCCGATATTCGACGCCCTTCAGGATCTGGGCGACGTACCATGGGAGGAGATGTACCGGACCTTCAACATGGGCATCGGAATGGTGCTCATTGTTTCTCCTTACTACGTCAGCAGCGCGCTGCGCCAGCTCCGAAGGGCCGGGCAGGCGGCCGTCGCCATCGGCCAGGTCGTTCGGGGGGCGAAGCGGGTCACCATCACCTGACCTCCACTCCGCGCTTGACGCCATGAGAGGCGAGCGAGAAAAGAACATCGCCGTTTTGATGGCGCGCTACGGGATCGGCCGGCGGCTGGCGACCCGCGTGGTGGCCTTGTTGTCGCACAGGGTGGACGTGACGGATACGCTGCTGGCCGGGGCGGGCGACGATGAGACCCTCGAGGGGCTGCTGCTGGAGCCGCAGTGGCTCACGACCCCGGAATCCCTCACCGAGGATTCGCTCCGCTCGCGGGCCGGGGAACTGGGTGTCCGGGAGTCTGACCTGCTTCGCGTGCTCGTGGACCCCGCTGAGGGCTGGCGGACCGTTGCCCTGGAGGACGACCTGCTGGCGCAGGTGGCACCGGAGGACCGGCCGCCCGTGCCGGAGGACTTGAGCCTGGTCCGTGCCGGACCTACCGAGATCAGCGCCCGGGAGACGCAGGACCTGTTCACCCCGGCAGAGGTGGCCCGGCTGAAGTTGAGCGTCCTGACCAGCCAGGACCTCGATGAGCGCGTGGAATCCCTGCGCAAACTTGTCTTCGCCCCGCTGGAAGGGGCGCAGAAAGCGGGCATCTTCGTCAGTGTCCTGACCGATCGTGAGGCGGACCTGAAGGTGCGCCGGGAAGCGATCCGGTCGCTCCAACAGATCGGGTTCCGCTCGGACATGGCCGACGCCGTGCGGGGCCTGTTCACCGAGGATACCGAAGACGCCGTTTACGCGATCCAGCGTCTGGGCGCACTCCTGGGTGAGGCTGAGCAGGGCGAGGTGGCGCTCACGCTGGCCGTCGTGCTGGAAGTGTTGGATCAGAGCCAGGATGCCCGAATCGTCCGCGAGTTGCTGCAACTGGTGGCGCGCTCGGCAGCGCTGCTGGTCACCGACCACCAGAAGACCGAGCGTTTCTTGCAGTGTGCGCTGCGGCAGTTGACGCGCGAGTTCGACAGGCTGAAGCCGGCGGTTGAGGACGCGCTCGGCGCCTGTTCGGCGCAGGCGCCGGACCTGATGGTGGACCTGTTCTGGGCCGAGGTGCAGCGCGCCGACAGCGCCCGCGTGCGCAGCTTTCTGCTGAGCCTCACCGAGTCCGTGGCGCTCGGGTCGGAGATGGCGGACGAGCTGGCTCGCAGGGCGGTGGATGAGATACTGAACCCGGCCCTGCCGGAGGGTGAGAAGGCGCGGCTGCGGTATGCCCTGGTGCGCGTAGGCGAGCCGGCGGCGCTGATTGTGCTGGAGCGGGTGGACGGGGCTTCGGGCGTTCAGCGGTCGGAACTCATCCGCCTGCTGGACGTGCTGTGCACGGAGAGCGAGGTGTCGGACGGCGTGGTCGAGCGGTCGGTTCTCGCCCTGCTTGACTTGCTGAAGCTGGCGGACAGGGTGACGCGCCGCAACATCGTCGAGGCCGCCGTGCTGGCCGACCCGCGTGTCCCCGCGCAGGTCCGCGTGCAACTGGCGCACGAGTTGCTAAACCTCATGGCCGAGTTGCACCTTGCCGGCACTCTGGACGCCATTCAGACCTCCCTGGAGAAGATCGGTCCGCCCGCGCTCGGGCCGGCTTACGCGTTCATGAGGCGGGAGTACCCGTCGGAAGCTGCCGAGCGAGCGGCGCTCGTGCTCGGCCGGGTGATCCAGAGCAGCCCGGAGGCGTTGACGCCCGCGCTGGCCGAGCAGGTGTTCGGCCTCTGCACCGACTTGCTGGCTGAGCCGAGCCTGAAAGACGGCGCCTTCACCATGCCAATGGCTGCCGTCTGCGGGTACACCCCCTTCGGGGAGCGGGTGTTTGACGACACGCTCAGGAGCCTGCGGGAGAGCCTCTGGCGACTGCCGTACAGCATGGACGTCCTGGATGCGCTGGCCGTCATGGCAGGATCCCCGAACGTGCGCAGGAACCACCAGGATGCGCTTTTCCAGCTTTTTGACGGCATTGTCCGATTCCAGGCCCGCACGGGCCTGGGTGTGCGCAGGGACGGCGAAGAAGGCTCCGTCTACGAGTTCGGACGCGAGGTCCAGTTCGACACGCAGGCGGTGCCGGCGGCCGTCAGGGGGTTGGAGCGTATCTGTGTCAGCCCCGTGGCCTCCACCGAGATGCGCGTGGAGATCGTCAAACGCCTGCTGATCCTGTGGGAAGGGGTCTCCAAGGTCAGGGTCGTCTGGGGGCCGGGGGCGATTGACGCCCTTGTCGGGGCCATGTGCGATGTCGCGTCTTCCCCGCACTCGACCACTGCAATGAAAGTGCGGCTCGGCGTGTCGCTGCGGCGGTTCCTGTATAAGATACGCGTCATCGAGGGCCTGGGCACGGTCTGCTCCCAGGAAGATACTGCCCCCGAAATGCACGTCCTGGCCGTGGGAACTTGCGTGCAGTTGCTTCAGGAATGGGAGTCAGCCGACGAACAGGACCACGAGCGTAAGCTGGTGCTGCTGAGGGCTGTCGGGCGGATCGCGGCTAACCCCTCGCTCGATGCCGGTGACGGAAGGGTCGAGAGACTCCGTGAACGCGTCCTGCAGGCGCTGTTCAGCGGCTTGCGCGAAGGGCTGGCGGGTGTCAGAGAGCCGCTCATACTCCTGCGTGACTGCCCTGGCACGCCCCCCGCCCGCAGACGCGAGATCGACGAGCGGCTGTCGAAAGCGTTCGGGCTCGTTCGCCTTGGACATTGAGTGCTGACCGCCTCGGCGTGCGTCCCCTCCCGCCCGAAATCGTAGCACGGATACTCCTGGTTCTGGACGCGTGTGGCCTCGTCAGCATGGGAACTCATGGGGGCGCCGTGTGGGGGGCGCAGTGCCCGCCACCAGGATGACGGCCAGCGGCGCACCGGAGAACGCGCTTGCGTGGAAGACCGATTCCCGGGGAAGGGCCATTATTCCTTTGCAGAGGTGTTTTTGGACAGATGGCGCCGCACCGGGGTGGTTGGATTGACCTCGTTCGGTAGTTGGAGTAACATGACCCCGTGAGATAACGGTATCTCTGGGAGACTATCGATGACAGGCCCTTTCCGCTTGCGCTTCTTCGCACTGCTTGGGGTCATGGCTGGCATTGCGTATTGGACGGGCTGCGTTCCGCCCCCCAGGGAGCCGGCGGTGGACGTGCCGCAGCCGACGCCCGCGAGCGCTGAGGAGGCCGAACGTCTTGCGCGGGCCAGCGGCCAGTTGCTCCTGTCCGATCCGGCCGTCAGGGAGCGTGCGGCCGTTGCGCTGCTCTCGATGGACCATCCGCAGGGCGTCCAGGCGGTGCTGGACGCGATGGTTTCGGCTGCGGATCCACAGGTGCGCGTCAGCATGATTCGGGCGGCTGCCTTCTGCGCCGACCACCGCTGCTTCGAGGCGATCCTGGAAGCGGTCGGCGCCCCGGATAGCGAGGTCCAGAAGGAAGCGGCGTCGGCCCTTTCGCGGTTCACGCTGGCCGCGGAGGTCGAGGCGATGATGGCGTATGCCCGCGCGCCCGAGACGCAGCCGGACCGCCGGCAACTGCTCTACAGGGCGCTCGGGGAGGGGTTGGCGGTGCAAGCGGTGCCGGTCCTGCTCGAGGGTCTCCAGAGCGAGCAGGAGGCCAGTCGCGTGGCGGCCCTGGAGGCCCTGCGCAGCATCTCCGGCCGGGACCTGCCGGCGGACGTAGCGAAGTGGCGCGAATGGTGGCAGACCAGCTCCCACAAGAGCCGCGAGGACATCCTGGCCGAGCACCTGGAAGTGGCTTCGGCCGACGTGCGCTTGCTGACCGAGCAGTTGCAGGACCTGCGCGAGCAGCACGACGAGTTGATGCGGCTCGTGCGCGAGCCTGACGCGGAGACCGCAAGGCTCCTGCTCCAGGGGTTGACGAACCGTCATGCCCTGGTCCGGCGCTACGCGTCGTTTCGCCTCGCCGCCCTGCCGGACGACCTGCTGACCAGCGTCAGCCTCGATGACGAAGGGAACTACACGGTCCTGCGAGACGCGTTGGACGATGAGGAAGACGGCATTCGTCAGAGCGTCATGCGCTTTGTCCAGCGTGCGCAGGGCGGATATCGCGACCGGCTGATACTGAAGGCGCTCCAGGACCAGAGCGCCGGTGTGCTGGTGATGGCCGCCAAGTCCGTCTCCAGCACGACAGGGCCTGAGGCGGTGGCGCGGTTGGAGCAGCTTCTGGCCAAATCCGCCCAGCCTGCCGTTCGGGTGGAGGCGGCGAACATGTTGGGGAAAGTCGGGACCCAGCAGTCGATTCCGGCGCTGCTGGATGCGCTGGACGACCCGGAGGAGAACGTCCGTTGGTTTGCCGTTGAGAGCCTCAGCAAGCTGAGCGTCGCCGAGGCGGGGCCGAACATCTCTGCCGTCCTCCGGGGCGACGAGAGCGCGCGCGTGCGCTCGATCGCGGCGACCGCACTGGGCGAACTCGGCCAGCCGGCGGGGGCGCTCGCCCTCAAGGAGGCGCTCAGCGACCCCAGCGAGAGGGTCCGCCAGGATGCCGCCGCCGCCTTGCTGACGTTGGCCACGGGCGGGGCCGACCTGATGATGGTCATTGCCGGCTACTTCCGCGACAGCGGCCGCCTCGACGAGACGCGGAAGGTCCTGGAGCGCGTCGTCGAGCAGTACGCGCAAAACGAAGGGGCGCGCAGCCAGGTGGCGGAGGCGTACCGCCAGTTGGCCGAAGTCCTGAAACAGCAAGGCGATTTCGCGGCCGCCGCAGCCGCCTATGAGAAGCTGGAGGCCCTGAGCCCGACGCCCGAGGTCAGGGCGGAGCTGGTGCGCTGCTGGCTGAAGACGGACCAGCGCCAGCCCGTCGTGGACGCCTTGCAGAAATGGCTCCCGAGCGTCGGTGACGAGACCGTGCTCCAGCTCGCCGTGGAGGTGGCGGAGCTTCTTGTCCAGGAGGGGCGAATGGCGGAGGCGGGCGCCGTGCTCGGGGCGCTGGAAGCGGCCGTTGATGAGAGCACGCACCCGGAGCTTGCCGCGCAAGTCACGCGGCTCAAGATAGCGGCCGGAATCGGCGTCGAGCCCCCGCTCGACGAGTGATGGGAGGAGCAATTGTCAGGGAGAGACTCTGCCCGTCCGTTCACCGGAGAGAGCTTCTTCCTCGGGTGCGACCACGCCGGCTACGAGATGAAGCAGAAGATAAAGGAGTACCTGCTTGCGGCCGGCAACCTCGTGGAGGACCTGCAAGAGGATTTCAGGGAGCGGATAGACTTCCCACCGGTGGCGGAGAAGGTGGGGCGGGCGGTGGCATCGCGCCCCGGCGCATATGGTATCCTTGTGTGCGGCACGGGCATAGGCGTGTCCATGGCCGCCAACAAGGTCCCCGGCGTCAGGGCGGCGGTGCTCTACGACGAGCTGGCCGCGCAGTACGCCAGGCGGCACAATGACGCGAACGTGCTGACCTTTGGGAGCCGCACTATGGAGTTCGAGGACGTGCGGCTGCGCCTGGAGACGTTCTTCAGCCACGAACCCGAAGGCGGCAAATATGCCGAACGCAACCAGTACATGGAGAGAATGGACATTGAGCGCCAATCGAACGCGAGCGGGGGGTAGGGCAGGGACGGACGCAGTCGCCTGCCCCCGCCTGGTGTTGAGTGCCTGCGTGGCCGGCCTGTCGCTTGTCGCGGCCGGTTGCGTGCCTTCTGCGACGGTTTCTCCGCAGCCTGGCCCGGCGGCGGCCGGTCCGACGCCGCAGCTCGTGCCGGAGTACTTTGTGTACATCGTTCAGCCCGACGACACGTTGGGGCGGTTGGGCGTGCGGTTCGGAGTGCCCTGGGAGCAGATCGCCGACGAGAATCACCTGTCGGACCCGGACGTGTTGACGGTGGGGCAGGTACTGCTCATCCCCCGGATGGAGGGCGTTGAGGTCCCCGTCGCGTCCGCGGACCCGCCGCCCGTGCGACCCGATGCGCCGCGTCGGTCCGTCCCAGTGGCGGAACTGCATCGCGGCAATCCCAAGGCGCAGTTCTGGTGGCCGACCGGCGGGTCCGTCATCTGGCACTACGGGGACGCGCTTCGGGGGTTGCCCGAGCCGGGCATCGGGATCTCCGCGCCCGCGGGCACAGAGGTTTGCGCGGTTGACGCCGGGACGGTTATCACGTGCATCCACGTCACCGGACCGGACGGTGCTGCGTGGGGCAACGTCGCGGCGATCGCACACGCGGGCGACTGGGTGAGCTGGTATGCTTACCTGGGGAGCGTCCTCGTTTCCAGGGGCCAGAAGGTGGCGAAGGGCGATCCCATCGGCACCGTCGGGTCCACGGGTGCGGCGGACCTCCCGCAGCTCGCCTTCCGGCTCTTCCGCAACGAGCGCCTGGTTGATCCCGAGCAGCGCCTTCCCTGACAAGGCAATTGCCCTCGGTCCCGGCATCCGTGTAACATGACAGCACCACGAGCAGCGCTATCCGACGGGGTTCTCCCATGACCGAGCAGGACACTGCCAGCGCGCGGCCCAAGAACATCATGGTTGTCACCGGGGCACCGGAGGACCTGGACGTTCTCAAGGGCCAACTCGGCGATGCCGGGTACGAGTTGGTCTGGAGCCCGGGCCCCGAAGAGGCCCTGGAGATGATCTGGGCCGATTCCCCGGACGTTGTCCTTCTGGACGTCGAGAGTACCGGGGCCGGGGGGGCCGAGTTCTGCGAGCAACTGCGTTCCCGGCCCGAAACGGAAGCCGTCCCCGTCATCGCCATTACCCGCTCGGAAGTGGCCGAACAGGTCAGCGCGCTCGACATGGGGGCGGACGGCCTGGTGATTCGTCCCTTCCGCCGGGGCGAGGTGCTCAGCCGGGTCCGCACCTTGCTGCGTATGAAAGAGCTTCACGACAAGGTGGCCCAGCAAAACAAGGAATTCCTGGACGCCAACGCGCGGCTGGACGTTGTGAACCGGGAACTGCTCGCGCGCAACCGGGAACTCGAGCAGGGCATGAACATGGCCCATCGCCTGCAGATGGCGTTGCTGCCTCAGAAGTACCCGCGCGTGAAGAACATCGGCTTCTCGCACACTTACGCGCCGGCCGAGGCGATCGGGGGCGACGTCTTCCAGATTATCGGGATGTCTGAGGGACGGGCCGCCATCTTCATCTCGGACGTCAGCGGTCACGGCGTCCGCGCCGCCCTGGTCGCCAGCATCGTCAAGACCGTCATCGACTACATCGACCTGTCGGACAAGACGCCGACCGACGCCCTGAAGGACTTCAACTCGCGCTTCAGGAACGCCCTGGGGTCGATGAGCCCCCAGATCTACGCGACCGGCGTCCTGATGATGCTCGACGGCGACGACCGGACCGTCGCAGTCGCAAGCGCCGGCCATCCGTGCCCCCTCCTGGTCAGCAAGGAGCGCATGAGCGCAGAGGAGGTCATGGACCTGGACGATACGGGTCCCGCCCTGGGCTTCGTCAGCGATCCCGAGTACCCCACCGTTCAGAGGCAGCTCTCTACCGGAGATATACTCCTGGCATTCACGGACGGGGCGTACGAAGTCGTCAGCGAGGAGGGAGAGATGTTCGGCCTGGCGAGGATGCAGAAACTCGTGGCCGACAACACGCACCTGATCCCGCGCGACCTCATTCAGAGGATTGTCAGCGAGACGGACGAGTTCATGGGCACTGCCCGGCGGCCCGATGACGTGTGCCTCGTGGCGGCGGAGGTCTATTGAGCGCGGGAACGCGGTGCGCCTGCCGAACGAACCGGGATACCAGTCAGTCACAGCGACCTGGGAGTTGTGTGAGGAGGACTTGTGATGGGTAGATGGACGAGGTTCCTTTTCTGCGGTGTCCTTGCGTTGGTGTTCTCTGCCTCCCTGTGGGCGGCCGAGGTGGGTTACTTCGACGACTTCTCCGGCGAGCAGCGCGGTTGGGCCGACAGCAGCGCCTACCAACTCACGCAGGAGGACGGCGTCCTCACGCTGGAGGTGCGCAAGCAGACCAAGTGGACCGGGCAGTACCTGAACCTGGGCGGAAAGCTTGACCTCTCCGGCCACCCGTACGTCAACCTGAGGGTCAAGACCGATACGCCGTGCCTGCTGCACGTGTACCTGGCTGACGGCAAGAACAACGACCTTCTGGACCGGAAGGTGCGCGTTGTGGACGACTTCGTGACACTTGTCTATGACTTCAGCGATGCCGGTCGGGTTGACCTCAAGGGCGTGGAGGGCATGATCTTCACGGTCAACGGAGCGGCCAACTCGTGGGACGGCACGCTGGTCTTTGACGAGCTGCGGGTGGGCGATAAGGCGGTGAGGCTGGCCGGCATCGACGGCGTGCCGAGTCAGATACAGTACCGGGACTCGGGCGAGCACACCATTCTGCTGACCGGGCTGGACAACGCCGCCTCCGTGAAGGTCTCGGGGGCCGGCGGCCTGGTCCGCAACGCCACCGCCTCGCCGGTCCGGGCGGGCAAGGCCGTGTTGTCCTACGAGTGCGTGCCCGGCGCAACGGGCGCCGACACGATGGCTGTCACCGCCGTCGGGGCGTCGGGCTTCCAGGACAACACCGTCTCCTTCGGGCTGACCGTCGAGGACAACCTGCCGCCGACCGTGGATGAGCCGGAGGACGTGGTCGTCGTGGTGGGCGCCCTGAAGGAAGTGCGCCTGACGGGCATCAGCGACGGGAACATCGCGGCGGAGCAGCCGCTGAAGATCTCGGCCGGCAGTTCCGACGACCGCGTGATCCCGGGCGGCGGCGTCAAGGTCGCCCACGCGCCCGGCAGCCCGTACGCGGCCCTGTCCTTCAAGCCCGAGGGCAGGGGAGAGGCGGACGTCACGGTGACGCTCGACGACGGCGGCCCGGGCCGGGGCGCCACCAGCGTGACGTTCAGCGTTCGGGCCGTCCCCTCGTGGAACAACCCGCCCACCATCGCCGCGCTGCCCGACCAGTCGGTCTTCTGCGACGCCGGCGAGCAACGCATCGCCCTGACGGGCATCGGCGACGGCGATGACGGAAAGCAGTCGCTCACGGTGACAGCGTCCAGTTCGGACGAGTCGGTCATCCCTTCTCCCGTTCAGGTGGATTACTCCGGCGGCGATACTGCCGTGCTCAGGCTGAAGCCGAACCCGTCAACCACTGGCACGACAACCATCACGGTGACCGTGGGTGACGGCGGCGGCACGGCCGACAACAACGGCGACCGGCAGGTGCAGACGTCGTTCGTCGCCACCACGCGGGTCCGCCCGCTGACGGCATTCCGTGAGACGTTCGGGGATTGGGAGGGGGCGGCGCCCGCGTGGCGCCCCGAAACGGGCATCGAGGTGTCAGGGGCGACGCTCGACGGCGGCGACGTCCTGCGGGTTGACTGCAAGGACAAGCTAACCTTCGGCGGTCTCTGGCTCGACGTGCCGGACATGGACGTGACCCAGTGCCCGTACCTGACCGTGGACGTGCGGCCGGCCGACACAATGCAGTTCAACATGTACTTCTACGACGGCACGGGCCGCCGCAACAGCGGCGCGAGCCGGACGACGGCCATCACCGGCGGCAGGTGGCAGACCGTCACGTTCGACTTCTCCGGCGAAGGCCAGATGGAGGACAACAAGGGGCAGCCCGTTGACGCCGGCTGGGTCAAGCAGGTGCTCTTCAACTTCCACCCGAAGCTCGGCTGGCCGTTCAACCGGTACTCGGGCACCCTCTACTTCAGGAACCTGCGGATCGGCACGGCGGCCGATGTGCCGGAGCGCAAGCCGGCCTGCACCATGGACGAGGTCGCCGATCGCGTCCACCTCAAGGGCGCCGGGCCGCAGGAGGTCCGCCTGACGGGCATCGGCAGCGGGGACGGAGCGGCGCTGAAACTGACCGTGTCGAGCTCGAACGCCGCCGTGGTGCCGGCGCCGAAGGTAGGCTCCGTCGCTCGCGACGGCACGGCCGCCCTGACGTACGCCGCCGGGCAAACGCCGGGCAAGTCGGTCATCCAGGTGAGGGCCGAAGCGGCGGGGGCCGAGCCGCGGACCGTCTCCTTCGCCGTCGAGATCCTCAGCGACGACCCGTCGGGCGCCGTGGCTGCCTCGATAGACTGCTCGCAGCAGCACCAGATGATATACGGCTTCGGCACGTTCCAGAACGATCTGCCCGTCGAGCTGTACGCAGGCGAACTGGGCGCGTCGGCCATGCGCGTGGGGCTGATAAGCAACCAGATCGAATGGGCCAACGATAACAGCGACCCGGACGTGCTCCACAGGGGGGCGCTGGACTACACGGCCTTCGACTTCGAGCACCTGCGGCGCCTGCACGAGGCGGGAGTGGAGACCTTCATACTCACCTCCTGGTCCCCGCCGGCGTGGATGAAGCCGAACATGAGCCTCAACTACCAGGGCCCCGGCGCTGAGGGCAGCTGCGAGAACACGCTCAACCGCCTGGGCTACGACTACTACGAGGAGTACGCGGAGACCATGGTCGCGGCCGTGCGCATGTTCCAGGAGGAAGCGGGCATTGACCTGGCCGCCATCGGCCTCCAGAACGAGCCGGTCTTCCACGAGCCTTACCCGTCGGCCATAATGGACCCCGGGCGCTTCCTGGAGATGATCAAGGTGGCGGGCCGCCGCTTCGAGCGGGAGGGGATCAAGACGCGCCTCTTCATGCCGGAGCAGGTCTTCAGCCAGACCAGCTCGATGCGCCTGTACATCAGTGCGCTGACCGCCGACCCGGAGGCGGAGAAGTACTGCGACATCGTCGCCACGCACGGCTACGACACCACGGGCGTGCGCGCGGCCAGCCCCGACTTTCCGGCCTGGAGCGACATGTGGAAGCGCTCGCAGCAGGGCAGCCGCCCCAAGGAGATGTGGATGACCGAGACGGGCCTGTCCTACTCGGACTGGGACTCCGCGCTCGGCGCCGCCGTCACGCTCTACGGCTCGCTCGAGTACGGCAATATGGGGCTCTGGACGACGTGGTCTATCGAGGGCCAGCTCGTAAACCGGGCCCAGCCGAACCCGACGTTCTACTCCTGCAGCCAGTTCTTCCGCAACGTCCGGCCCGGCGCCCGGCGGGTGACCTCGACCTCATCCGACCGCGAGGTCTTGGTCACGTCCTACGTCAACGACGCCGACCACGGGGGGAACCTCGTCTCCGTGTTGATCAACAGGTCCGGGTCGGCGAAGGCCGTTCGGCTCAACGTCCAGGGAGGCGCCGTGACCGGCAGACTGCTGGTCACACGGACCGACCGGGTCAGCCGCGGCGCCACAGTAGGGCAGGTTGCTGCGTCGGACCTCGTGCTGCTCCCGGCAAAATCCGTCACCACCGTCATAGAGCAATAGGAGTCGGGAGTAGTGGCGTACCCGCAAGACGCTCGAGAGAGCGAACGTGGACGGGTTCGAGCGGCGGCGCATGTCTGCTGCGCCAGCCGACAGATATGGCGGTCTCTCACTCGCTGAGGCCCTCACTTCGACGTTGTTCGACCGTCACTGCCACGTCTGGGGCCTGCGAAGCCTGTGACCGTCGGGCTTGACGACGGGATCGGGCAGCTGGATTGAAGCGACTCGTGCCCTGGAGACATGGAAATGGGCAGCGGCTCGCCTTTGCAGTTCCGCGGAGTAACGCTTTGGGGGGAAGGCGACCACTACGCGCTTCTGCGACCACTCGCGCTGGATCGCCTGCACGGGGCCCGCGAGATCGCTGTCAGCAGATAAGAGCAGCGCCGTGTCGAACTCGTCATGCATGGCATCGAGGAGCATCTGGACCGCGATATTCACATCGGTTCCCTTTTCCTCATGGTCCGTCCAGCGGTTCGAGCAATTGAAGCACTTGCGCTCTTTGGCCAGATAGTGCCCGTAGTGGATAGCGACCTTCGTGCGAACCTGAAGGGCCTCCAGGTATGTGTTCTGGCGACGGGGCTTGTCGGGGTCGGAAGGCGTTCCAGACACACGAGCAGTGAAGTAGTTGACCTTAACCAGCAGTTGGCGAGACTTGAGATAGCTTCGGACCAGCTGCTCAACATCGAGCCACAGGTAGCGCTGCCAGCCGGCTTCCCGCAGACCGAAGTAGAGATTGAACCCGTCGACGTACGCAATCAAGCGTTCCAAGAGCCCCTCCACTGTCAGTGACAGGCCGAACGAGGCAACTGAAGGCAAGAAAGAAAGCTTGACATCTGCCGCCGGGCGGGTATTATAATGATAGTGAATTGCCCCGCCAAGGATAGTATCCTTGGCCCAACGCCCCGAAAGGGGCGTTTCTTTTGTGGCAATCCGCCGCAGTGCGCTCTTGCGAAGTCGCGGACGTCAGCATGTGCGACGCTGGAGAAAGCATCTCTCCGCCATGTGAGTCACTCTGACAATGCTCCGGGGTGAGGTGTCTACGGAGCAACATAGCTCTGTGGGTGCTCAGAGCCGACGCCGGACCGATCGTGGGGGGGCAGCATGGCCGCTGAACCTGATGCCGGCCAGCAGTTCCTGTGGCGGCCGGAGGATGTCCAGCCTCCATGCGAGCCGGTGCTCATCAGTGCCTGTCTGCTGGGCATCCCGTGCCGGTGGCACGGGCGGCGTCCGAAGCGCCGGGATGCGTTGATCGAGCGGCTCAGGCGGCGGTTCGTTGTCGTGCCCGTCTGCCCCGAACAGCTCGGCGGCATGCCCACGCCCCGCACGGGGGAGCAACTGGAAGGCACAGGCGCTGAGGTCCTTGACAAGGGACTGCGGATAGTCGCCCCGGAAACCGGGGAGGACGTGACGCAGTTCCATGTGAACGGCGCGCAGTACACGTTGGAGATAGCGCAGGTTGTCGGCGCGCGCCGTGCCTACCTGAAGGGCGGAAGCCCCTCTTGCGACAGGGAAGGCGTCACGGGGGAAGTGCTCAAGCGCGCCGGAATCCGGGTGATCCGTGTGTCCTGAAGCGGGATTCCCCCGCCGGGACGGTCGGTGCGCAGGAGACAGCGCTGCACAGACGAAAGAATAGACCACAGGGGAAAGGCGCTGAGCGCTTCGCGGGAGAAGGCGCCCCTACCGAACGACCAGCCCCGGTAAGTTTTCCTGTTTACTTTCCCCGTCTGCCCTTCGACAGGCTCAGGGCATTCGATGTGGTGCGCGCGCGCCAGGACGGCCTGCCATGAGCAAGGAGCCCGGTCCTTTGGGGGCCGGGCTCCGCATCGAATGGCACCCCGTGCAGGATTCAAACCTGCGGCCTCTGGCTCCGGAGGCCAGCGCTCTATTCACTGAGCTAACGGGGCGCCGCTGGAAGTCATTATACATGCAGCCCCGCACGTGTCAAAATGGGCGCGGGTTCGTCCAGCCCGTGAGCGGGCACGGGGCAGCGGTTCATCTGGCCGAGGAGCATATGGACGTCGAGGCTGTCTTCTTTGACGTGGGCAACACGTTGATCTACCCGCAGCCGCCCGTGGGGGAGGTGTACGCCCGGGCGCTGCGGCAGGCGGGGATTGAGGCCGACGCCGACCTGGCCGAGAAGCACTTCCAGGAGACCTGGGTCCGCCTGCGCGGGCGGCGACCGCCCGGTGTCCTCGAGTACGGCACCACAGAGGCGGAAGCGATCGAGTGGTGGCGACGCGTGGTGCGCGAGAGCTTTCGCCCGTTCGGGGAGCCGGAGGATTTCGACGCCTTGTTCAAGGGGCTCTGGGAGCACTTCGCGTCCGGCAGGGCGTGGCGCGTCTTCGATGACGTGCTTCCGACCGTGGCTGAGCTGGAGCGACGGGGGGTGCAGTTCGGGCTCATCAGCAACTGGGACGTCCGGCTGGAGAACGTGCTGCGGGACCTCGGGCTCTGGGGCCGGTTTCGGTGGCCGGTCGTGTCCGCCCACGTGGGCACAGAGAAGCCGGAGGCGGCCATCTTCCGTCACGCCCTGGACCTGTGCGGCCTGTCGCCGGGGCGGGTTTTGCACGTGGGGGACAGCTACGAGGAAGACGTGCGGGGCGCCCGCCGCGCCGGCCTCCAGGCCGTCTGGCTCCGGCGAGGAGCGGCGGACGGCGGCCAGGGCGTGATCGAGGGCCTGGGGGAGCTCCTTCCCATGCTCGGATAGCGCCGCCGAGGAGCAGGCCCTGCAAGGGCGCGTCACGCGCCGGAAGGGACGGCTTCGCCGACGGCGGGTTCCCCGGCATCGGCCTCCTTCAGCATGTCGCCCACTATGACCACCGCGCGCTCGAGTTGTGCGTCGTGCCAATCCGGCGGGGGTCCCTCGGCATCGGCGTCCTGCTCCGTGTCGGCCGGCTCCTGGTCGGGGTCTGGCGCCGGGAAGGCCGTCTTCCTGGAAAGGACGACGGCGAGGGTCTCCAGCTCTTCCTGGGAGATCTCGACTATGACGTCTGGCTGCACGCCTTTCTCGGCGATGGGCTGGTCCGACGGCGTGTAGTAGTGCGCTACGGTCAGCTTCACCGCGTCTTCCCGGGAGACCAGCGGGATCGGGATGAGCGCCTGGACGCTGGCCTTGCCGTGGGTCGGCTGTCCGACGACGACGGCCCTCTTGTTGTCCGACAGGGCGGCGGCGACGATCTCGGAGGCGCTGGCGCTGTCCTTGTTGACCAGGACGGCCAGGGGTATGTCCGGGTAAGGCGGGGATGCGACGGAGTTGAGCAGCTGAACGGAGCCGACTCGCCCCTCCACGCGTACGATCAGCTTGTGGTCGAGGAAGAGGCTTGCCAGGCCCTGGGCCGAGGGCAGGAGACCGCCCGGATTGAAGCGCAGGTCGAGTATGAGTCCCTGTGCGCCCTGCTGGCGCAGATGCTCGATAGCCTTCGTTATGTCCTCGACGAGCCTGCGGTGGAAGTGGGCGATGTAGATGTATCCGATGCGGCCCTCAGGATCGACGAGCTCGACCGCCCGGACGGCCGGTATCTCTATCTTGCTGCGCGTGATGGTCACCTTGACCTGTTCGCGCTCTTCCCCGCGCATGCGCAGGACGGTCAGAGTCACCGCCGTGCCCGGCTCGCCCCTGAGCACCTTGACCGCGTCGTACACGTCCTTGAAGCTGGAGGTCTTTATCGTCTCATCGGTGGCCTGCTCGTAGATCTCCACTATCAGGTCGTCGGCCCGCATTCCCTTCTCGAAGGCGGGAGTGCCCGGGATTGTCTGATCGACGATGACGGCCTTCTGCAGGGGGTCGAACCGGATCTTTATGCCCAATCCGCCGAACTCGCCGGCCTGGTCGGACTGGAAGTAGTTCAGCGTCTCCGGCGCCATGTAAGTCGAGTACTCGTCCAGCTTGCTCAGGATGCCCTGCATGGCCCCGGCCTGGAGCTCGTGCCGGTCGACCTTGTCCACGTAGCGGCCCTCGATCTCGTGGATGAGCCAGACCAACGGCTCGAAGAACTCGACGTCAGTCAGGGGCTCCTGCCGTTGCTCGGGCTGGGCTATGGCCGCGGCGATGCCGAGTCCGACGATCACCCCCACAAGGAGGGTGAGCAATGCTTTCTTTGCTCTCATTACGTCCACCTCGCCTGTAAAGCCCAACCTAAGAGGCCGGCTGGCAAGCCGGCTTTGGGAGAGCGGTCGTTTCAGAGACTCTCCCAGGATGGTGCGCGGACACAGCCATGATATTCAGGCGCGCGGGCGGCGTCAAGAAGGGGGGTGTGTTTTGCGGCCGTGGCGTCAGCTTGACTTGCCGGCCGTTGTGGACTATATCTACTTGTCCTACTAGAGGACAAGGTCAACAAACCGTGATTATATGACCAGAAATGGAGGCAAACGTGATTGTGATCGTTAGAGATGCGGACGGGAAGCACTGGCGACAGACGCCACAAGGACCAGCAGAAATACGATTGGTTGATGCAAAGCTATACCGAAAGAACACACT
>Ga0180432_10000685_pt1 | contig 55724 bp, 28 predicted proteins | sample SS_ome_10_FD_132414 | JGI IMG/M metagenome (GOLD analysis project Ga0180432, IMG submission 132414) | Hypersaline lake sediment archaeal communities from the Salton Sea, California, USA - SS_1_MS_2 metaG | ecosystem: Environmental > Aquatic > Non-marine Saline and Alkaline > Hypersaline >... | reverse complement strand
GGCTTCTGGTAATACTGGGGCCAGGACACCCCCCAGCCCCCGTCGTCCTTTATCGCCTGGAACTTCACGGTGGTGCTCACAACGACGTGCAACGGGTCCGGCACGTCCGCGAAATTGCCGCTATCGCCTATACGGTACTGGATCTTCTCCACCTTGACGACGTAGACGTCTATCGGGTAGCTCGGGTGCGTCGTGTCATCCGCGTCAAAGTAAAGCGGCACGTCACTTGCCGTCACCGTGATCGTCTTCTTCCCTACCGAAGTCGGCACGGTCCACAGGGAATAGATGCCCTCCTCCGGGTCGAAGCTGCCCGGGCCGCCCCATGTGTACAAAAGCTCGTCATAGCAAGTCACCCAATCCCCCTCGCCCGGCGGGTCACGGTACTCGTCCGGATCGGCAGTCCCGCTGCACTCCACTTCAATTGGGAACCCGTATGGAATCGCGTCGCCGTGGCTGGGCGAGACGATTGAAACCGGGTAAATGGCGCCGTTGGGGCGATGTTCCGCCTCCGCCCTCGCGACGCGGGCCCCCGTGCAAAGGGCCAGGACGAACAGCACGGCCATTCCCATCGGCCGGATGGTCTTCAGCGTTTCCATACTCAGTTCCTCCACACAGGTCCCGCCGTGAGGAGGCCGCCCGGCGCCGCGCTCATGCGCTGCTGCCTGCTGTCGAGAACGAGCAATTCCCCGGCGGACTTGGAAGGGCTAACAGAACAAACCGCAGAGATCCCATCGTTCGCCGTACAGCGAACTGGGGATAAACGCAGAGAAAGCCAAGAACCCGCCTCACAACAGCTTTCCCGGCTCTGGGCGCTCTGCGTTCTCGGCGGTGAATCCGTCTTGGCAGGGCTTCTTGGGGGGCACCGGAGGCCATGGAAATCGAGATCGCCGGCGTTGCCGCCGGGGGCGGGAAACTGACCGGCCGGGAGGGAAGGATACATATCCCAAAGCTCCGCGTGGAGCAGTAAGCCGATACCAATGCTCTCGTAATACCCAGGCCAAATAGTACATCCCGGCCGCCCAAATGTCAACGCTTTTATTGGGGCGCACCGCGCCTTCTCGACGGCCCGCCGGCGCGGGCGCGGACTCGACGAACTCACGCGCCCCCGGCCGCCGCGCGAACCATACAAGTGCCCGGTTCAACGGGGCGACGACGTGGGCTGGCGAGGGCACCGCTTGACAGCGGGGGCGGGCGGGAATATGGTGTGCGCCGGTCGGTAGGCTCTGCGGGCTCGGCGCTCAGAGCCCCCAACAAAACGGATTCAGCGCCGAGCACGCAGAGAGCGCAGAGGTCGAACAACTTTGTTGTGGAGCAGTGTCTTGGCTTTCTCGGCGTCCTCTGCGATCTCTGCGCTTGGTTCTGTCAGACGCTCTTAGCCATGTTTCTGCGTTACCGGAGTCGGGCATGGGCTTCCCGGAAGGTTTCACCTGGGGTGTTGCGGCGGCGTCCTACCAGGTCGAGGGCGGCGCCTACGAGGACGGCAAGGGGCTCTCGGTCTGGGACACCTTCTGCCGGCGGCCGGGCGCCGTCTGGCAGGGCCACACGGGCGACGTGGCCTGCGACCATTATCACCGGTATCGCGAAGACGTCGCCCTGATGAAAGAGCTGGGCGTCCGGGCTTACCGGCTCTCGATCTCGTGGCCGCGCGTCTTGCCGGACGGCACGGGCCGCGTCAACCCGAAGGGGCTCGGCTTCTACGAGCGCCTCGTTGACGAGCTGAGGGGCGCGGGCATCGAGCCGTGGGTGACGCTGTTCCACTGGGACTACCCGGAGGCGCTGTTCCGGCGCGGCGGCTGGCTGAACCCGGAGAGCCCGGAGTGGTTCGCCGGCTACGCGCGGGTGATGACGGAGGCGCTCTCGGACCGCGTGACGCACTGGATGACCCTGAACGAGCCGCAGGTCTTCATCGAGCTGGGGCATCGGACGGGGGCGCACGCGCCGGGCATCCGACTCACCATGGGGGAGGTGCTCCAGGCGAGCCATAACGTGATGCTGGCGCACGGGAAGGCGGTGCAGGAGATCCGGGCGGCGTCGCGCTCCGAGAGCCGCGTCGGCTTCGCGCCGGCGGCCGGGCCGGCCATGCCCGCCACGGAGGGCGAGGCGGACGTCGCGGCGGCGCGGGCGGCGCTGTTTGCCGTCAACCAGCCCACCGCCTTCAACCACGCCTGGTGGATGGACCCGGTCCTCCTGGGGAGCTACCCGGAGGACGGATTGGAGTTCTTCGGGGACGACGTGCCGCGCGTGGCGGAAGGCGACATGGAGACGATCTGCCAGCCGCTCGACTTCTTCGGCGCCAACATCTACAACGGCTACCGCGTCCGCGCCGGCGAGGACGGCAGGCCGGAGGCCGTGCCGCTGCCGGTCGGCTATCCCATGACGACCCAGGGCGACTGGCCCATCACGCCGGAGTGCCTCTACTGGGGGCCGCGCTTCTACTACGAGCGTTACGGCGTGCCGATCGTCATCACCGAGAACGGCCACCAGAACCCCGACTTCGTCATGCTCGACGGCGAGGTACACGACCCGCAGCGCATTGACTACCTGCACCGCCACCTGCTCGAGCTGGGCCGGGCCGTCGAGGACGGGGTGGACGTGCGCGGCTACCTGCAGTGGACCTTCATGGACAACTTCGAGTGGGCCTACGGCTACAGGATCCGCGTGGGCCTGGTTTACACGGACTTCCCGACGCAGAGGCGCGTGCCGAAGGACTCGGCCTACTGGTACAGGGACGTCATCGCCTCCAACGGCGCCGCGCTGTCCTTCGAGTAGCAACCTCCTGGTTGAGGGATTGACGATGGCGAAGCAACCGAACATCCTGTGGATCTGCACGGACTCCCAGCGCTGGGACACGCTCGGCTGCTACGGCAACCGGCACGTGGACTCCCCCAACGTTGACCGCCTGGCGGGCGAGGGGACCCTGTTCGAGCACTGCTACGCGCAGAGCCCGCTCTGCACGCCGAGCCGGGGCGCCTTCCTGACGGGCCGCTACCCGGTGACCAACAAGCTCCGGCAGAACGGCCAGTGCATCCCGGAGGGGGAGAAGCTGGTCACGCGCGCCCTGGCCGACGACGGGTACGTCTGCGGCCTGGTCGGCAAGCTGCACCTGAGCGCGGCCAACCGGCGCTTCCTGATGGGCGACCGGTGGTGGGAGCTGCCCCACGAGGAGCGCCTGGTCCAGGGCGTCGAGCGCCGCATCGACGACGGCTACCACGAGTTCCACTGGTACCACTCGCCGAGCCCGCTCTACCGCTCCGGGGCCTACACGCAGTGGTGCCACCGCAGGGGCGTCGAGATCAGGTCCACCCCGCGCGAGGACTCGAAGGACGTGACGAACGGGATGCCGCCGGAGCACCACGAGGCGCGCTTCTGCGCCGAGACCGCCGCGGACTTCATCGAGCGCTACGCCGACTACGCGCACCCGTGGCTCTTCTCGATCAACATCGTTGACCCGCACCCGGGTTTCAACCCGCCCGAGGTCTGCCTGGAGCCCTACCTGTCGCGGCTCGACGAGATCCCCCTGCCCGACTACGTGGAGGGCGAGCTGGACGGCAAGCCCTCCTATCAGCGGGAGCGCCACGGTAAGACCAGGTACGGCGGGTATTCCGAGACCGACGTGGGCGACCCGCACGAGCACCGCATGTGCCGGGCGGCGTACTGGGCGATGTGCGACAACATCGACGCGCACGTCGGCCTCATGCTGGAGGCGCTCGAACGCACCGGCCAGAGGCAGGACACGCTCGTGATCTTCACCAGCGACCACGGCGAGATGCTCGGCGACCACGGCCTCTACGTCAAGGGGCCGTTCCTCTACGACCCGGCTGTGCGGGTGCCGCTGATCGTCTCCTGGCCGGGCGTCGTGCGGGAGGGCGTCGTCAGCCCGGCGCTGGTCGAGCTGGCCGATCTGGCGCCGACCGTGCTGGAGGCCGCCGGGCTGGACCGCCTGCCCGGGATGCAGACCCGTTCCCTCTGGCCACTGCTGACGGGCCGGCAGGCGGCGGACCGCTTCCGCGACGACGTTTACTGCGAGTACTACAACGCGAACCCGGACGAAACGGCCATCTTCCTGACCATGGTGCGGACCGACCGGCACAAGATCATCGTCGGGCACGGGCGTGAACTCGGCGAGCTTTACGACCTGGAAGAGGATCCGACGGAGACGCATAACCTGTGGGATGACCCGGCCCACGCCGAGGTGAAGATGGCCATGCTCAAGCGCGCCTGCGACCGGATGGCGATGACCGCCGACCCCCTGCCGCCGCGCATCGGCATCTTCTGAGGGAGGCGTTTTCGGTTGACGGCTCCCGCCGGCCGTGTACCCTGAAACGGCGTGAATCGCGCTGTGATTCGGAGGGGCGTCGTCATGGACGATAAGCGGTTTCTGGCCGTTGACCTGGGCGCCGAGAGCGGGCGCATCGTCGTCGGGACGTTGCACGAGGGGCGGCTGTCGCTGGAGGAGATACACCGTTTCCAGAACGAGCCGGTGGAGGTCTGCGGGACGCTCCACTGGGACGTTCTGGACCTGTACAAGAACGTCCTGAAGGGGCTACGGGAGTACGCGCGGCGGTTCGGCGACTCCGCCGAGGGGGTGGGGATCGACACGTGGGCGGTGGACTTCGGCCTGCTCGCCCGCGACGGCTCGCTCCTCCAGAACCCCGTCTGCTACCGCGACCACCGGACCGACGGGATGCCCGAGTTCATCCGCAGCCGCATGCCCGAGAAGGAGCTTTACGCGCGCGTCGGCATCTTCCTCCTGCCGATCTACACGCTCTGCCAGATGGCGTCGCTGCGGCAGGGCAACAGCCCGATCCTGGACGAGGCCGAGACCTTCCTGATGATGCCCGACCTGCTGGCCTACTTCCTGAGCGGGCGGATGGCCTGCGAGCGCACCAACGCCATCAGCACCCAGCTCTACGACCCGCGGGCCGGCGCCTGGCACCCGGAGGTCTTCGAGACCTTCGACCTGCCGATGGGGATCATGCCGGACCTGGTGGACCCGGGCACGGTGCTGGGCCCGCTGCGGGAATCGGTGGGGGCGGACACGGGGCTGCGGCGCGCGGACGTGATCGCCCCCTGCACGCACGACACTGGCTCGGCCGTCGCCGCCGTGCCGGGCGGCGGCGGGGACTGGGCCTTCCTGAGCTCGGGCACGTGGTCCATCATCGGCAGCCTGACCGACGACGTGGTGACCGGCGAGGACGCCCTCGACGCCGGCCTCTGCAACGAGCTGACCCTGGGCAGCTTCTTCCTCTGCCAGAACATCATGGGCCTCTGGCTCCTCCAGCAGGCGCGGGCCGCATGGGAGCGCGGGGGCAGCGCGTACTCCTACCCGGAGCTGGCGGAGCTGGCCGAGGGCGCGCCGCGCGGCGGGCCGATCGTCGCCTCTAACGACGAGGGCTTCATGGCGCCCGACGACATGCTGCAGGCCATTCGGGACTACTGCCGCCGGACCGGCCAGCCCGAGCCGGAGGGGCCGGCGCAGGTGACGCGGTGCATCCTGGAGAGCCTCGCCCTCTGCTATCGCCACGCCCTGGACCGGATGGCGGGCATCCTCGGCCGCTCGTATCGCACTCTGCACGTCGTCGGCGGCGGGTCGCAGAACACGCTGCTCTGCCGCTTCACGGCGAGCGCGACCGGGCTGGCGGTGGTCAGCGGGCCTGTCGAGGCGACCGTCGCCGGGAACGTGCTCGTGCAGGCCTACGCGAAGGGCTGCCTCGGCTCGCCCGACGAGATACGGGAGGTGGTGCGCGCGTCGTCGGACCTTGTCGAGTATGCGCCGCGCGATTCGGCGTACTGGGACGACCGCTACGGTGAGTACCTGGAACTTCTGGAGGGGTGAGGGATGGGGATTTCGAGGCGCCGATTCTTCCGCAGTGTCGGGGCGCTGGCGACGGCGGGGGCTCTCGGTCCGGGTTGCCGCTCCCTCGGCCAGGTGGCCGCCGCCGGGCCGTCGCCGGACAGGCCGCCCAACATCCTGTGCATCGTGGCGGACGACATGGACCGCCGCTACCTGGGCTGCTACGGCGGGGATTTCCTGACGCCCCACATAGACTCCCTGGCGGCCGACGGCCTGCGGTTCGAGGAGGCATACTGCGTCTCTCCCGCCTGCGTGCCCACGCGCTATGCGATGCTGACGGGCACCTACCCCGGCCGCTGTACGCACCCGATGTTCACGGATTCGCAACCCCTGGGGCGGCCCTACCGGTTGGCCTGGAACACCCCCATCACGGCCGACACGCCGACCACCGCGCGGGTGCTGCGCGAGGCCGGCTACTTCACCGGCTTCGCGGGCAAGTGGCACAACTGGTGGGACCCGGCCATTGACACCGCGCGCTGGCCGAAACTGGGCCGCAACGACGACCCGGACGACGCCGGGGTGGACCGCAAGCTGCGGGAGTACCAGCGCTGCCTGGTGGACGGCGTGAAGCGCACGGGCGGCTTCGAGCAAGCGGCCAGCGTCGTCAACGGGAACTACGCCGGCGTGCCGAAGGCCCTCGTCCATCACCATTTCGAGTGGCTTGCGCAGGGGGCGCTGGACCTGCTCGACCGGGCTGCCGCCGCCGGACGGCCCTTTTACCTCCAGGTGGCCACGACGGGCGTCCACGGGCCGGACCATGCGCAGAACCTGAGCCGGGACCCGCGCTACACGTACGCGGGCAAGTTGCCGGAGCCGCCGGACTGCGTGCCGCCCCGGGCCGGCATTCGCGACCGGCTCGAGCGGGCCGGCCTCCCGGCCGACTCCGACCACGTCGGCATGGTGCAGAACGACGACCTGGTCGGCGCGCTGCTGGGAAGGCTCCGGGACCTGGGCCTGGAGCGGGATACGGTCGTGCTCTTCCTGCCCGACCACGGCGTCGAGCCGGGCAAGGCCACCTGCTACCAGAAGGGCGTGCATGTGGCGACGCTGATGCGCTGGCCCGGGCGCGTTCCGCAGGGCGGCGTCTGCCGGGAGCGCGTGCAGTTCGTGGACCTGCTGCCCACGTTCGCGGACCTGGCGGGAGCGGATCTGCCCGCCGGGGGGCGTCTGGACGGCGTCAGCTTCCTACCGGCGGCGCTCGGGCGGGGAGGGCTGGGGCGCGAAGTCCTCTACTTCGAGATGGGCATGTCGCACGCCGTCCTGAAGGGCGACTACAAGTACGTCGCCTTCCGCTACGGCGAGGAAGAGGTCGCGCGGATGCGCGGCGGAGAGATCGACGTGGCGCTGGACAACATGGGCAGCACCAACCAGCTCCACTCGACCATCGCGATACGCTACTTCCCGGACTACTTCGACCAGGACCAGCTCTACAACGTGTCCGGGGACCCGTGGGAGCAGCGCAACCTGGCCGCTGACCCCGCGCACGCGGAGGTCCTCCGTGACATGCGGGCCGAGCTGGTGGGGGTGCTGGGCACGTTCCGCCACCCCTTCAGCCTGGCGCCCTGCGAGTACATGGACTCGCCGGAGTTCCGCAGCCTGGCCGCGAAGCGGACCGAGCTGGCGAAGGCGAAACGCTGGTGGCACGACGACTTCCGCTGGCCCGACGGCGCCTGACCCGCAGCAGGGGCACAGGAGGCTCAAACATGCCGCCGAACGTGGTCTTCATCATCACCGACAACCAGGGCGCGTGGACGCTCGGGTGCTACGGCAACGACGATATCCTGACCCCCAACATCGACCGCCTCGCGGCGGAGGGCGTCCGGTTCGCCCGAGCGTACTGCGTCAACCCGGTCTGCTCGCCCAACCGGGCCACCTGCCTGACGGGCCTCATCCCGTCGCAGCACGGCGTGCATAGCTGGCTGGGCACGGAGCAGCCGGACGCGCAGGCCGGCCCGCACGCCTATTGCACCATCGGGGAGTTCGTCACGCTCCCCCGCGTGCTGGCCGACGAGGGATACACCTGCGGCATGTGCGGCAAGTGGCACCTCGGGGACAGCCTGCACCCGCAGCTCGGTTTCACATACTGGTTTGCGAAGCCGCGCGGGCACACGCACACGTTCTACGACGCCGAGGCGATCTGGAAGGGCGAGGTCTACACCGAGCCGCGCTACTACACCGACATCATCGCCGAGCACGCGATCGATTTCCTGCGAACGGCGCAGAACGGGCGGCCGTTCTTCCTTTACGCCGCGTTCAACGGCCCGTACGGCCTGGACAATGATCTGCGCACCGGGCACCGGAACCGACACACCGCGTATTACGCAGACAGTGACTTAAAATGCTTCCCGCGGGAGGGCGTGCATCCGTGGCTGAAGCAGTACCGAGACCTGATCGGCAGCGAGACGGCGATCCGGGGCTACGCGTCGGCAGTGAGCGGCGTTGACGATGCCGTTGGAGCCATCATGGGCACACTGGAGGACCTGGGTCTGGCCGAGGACACGTTGGTTGTCTTCACCGCCGACCAGGGGCTCTGCGCCGGCCATCACGGCATGTGGGGGATGGGCGATCACTCCCGCCCCCTGCACATGTTCGAGGAGACCCTCCACATCCCGCTGGTCTTCCGGCACCCCGCGCGCATGTGGGGCGGGGCGGTCTGGGACACCATGACCTGCAACTACGACGTGTTCCCCTCCCTCCTGGATTACCTGGGGCTCGAACACCGGCTCCCCTGCGACGTGCCGGTGGCCGGCAGGAGCTTCGCCGGGGTCCTGCGCGGCGAACCGCTCGATTGGGGCGAAGGGGTGACGTTTCACGAGTACGAGAACACGCGCACCGTGCACACGCGGCGGTGGAAGTACACGCACAGACACCCGGACGGCCCGGACGAGCTCTACGACATGGTGGATGATCCCGGGGAGAGCCACAACCTGGCGGGGGAGCCCGGGCGAGCCGACCTGCGGGAGGAGTTGCGAGGACGTCTGGCGGGCTTCTTCGAGCGATACGCCGACCCCAGGTACGACCTGTGGCGGGGCGGCGCCAGCAAGGCGGGTCGCATCATCTGAATGCGGGGCGCGTTGAAACCGTCCCCCGGCAATTCTATGATGGGGTGTATCGGTCCGGGGCGTGGCCCCGGAAGGCCCGGGAAGAGGTCCGGCAATGGCAGGCGCGATCATCCTTGCCCACGACATAGGGACGAGCGGGACGAAGACGTCGATCGTCCGCGCGGACGGTGTCATCGAGGACTCCGTGGCCAGCGCGCACGAAACGCGTTCCCCGCAGCCGGGCTGGGCCGAGCAGGAAGCGTCGGACTGGTGGGAGGGCGTCTGCCACAACACGCGCGCGCTGATGGAGAGGAACCCGCGCGCGCGGGACGACGTGGCCGGCATCGGCGTCAGCGGGCAGATGCTCGGCTGCCTGCCCCTGGACGCGGAAGGGAACCCCCTGCGCCGTTCGATGATCCACTCCGACTGCCGCGCGACAGCGCAGACGCAGCAGGTGGCGGAGCGGGTCGGCGCGGAACGGTTTTACGGCATCACGGGCAACATCCTGGACCCGCGCTCGCCGCTGTGCAAGATCGTGTGGCTCAAAGAGAACGAGCCGTCCATCTACGCCAGGACCGCGCGGTTCGTGCAGTCCAAGGACTACGTCGTCGGGCGCATGGTCGGCGCGTTCGAGACGACCGACCTGTCCGACGCCTCCCACGCGTCGTGGATTGACATCACGGAGCGGGCCTACGCGCGGGACATGCTCAGGGAACTGGGCATCGCCCCCGGCAAGTTCCCCGAACTGCACGCGGGCACGGACGTGGTGGGCAGCCTCACCGGTTCGGCGGCGCAGGCCCTGGGCCTGCCCTCGGGCATACCGGTCGTCGCCGGCGGCGGGGACGGCGCCTGCGCGACGGCCGGCGCGGGCGCGGTGAACACCGGCGACGTTTACTGCTGCATCGGCACGACGGCGTGGATCGCCTCGACCGTGAGCGAGCCGTTGATCGACCCGCAGCAGCGCGTCTTCTGCATCTCGGCCCTGGACGGCGAGCGAATCGCGGTGCACGGGACCATCCAGGCGGCGGGGCGCTCCGTGGACTGGGTCATGGACCTGTTGGGAGAGGAGGGGTTCGAGCGGTTCGACGAGATGCTGGCCGGGGCGCCGCCGGGCAGCGACGGCCTGCTCTTCCTGCCCTACCTGGAGGGCGAGCGTTCGCCCATCTTCGACCCCGACGCGCGGGGCGTCTTCTTCGGAATCACGCCGGCGCACGGGCGGGAGCACTTCCTGCGCGCCACCGTCGAGGGCGTCTCGTTCGCGCTGCGGAGCGTGCTGGAGGTGCTGCGCGAGTCCACGCAGATACCGGCGCTCCGGCTCATCGGGGGGGGCGGTCAGTCGGAAACTTGGCAGCAGATACTGGCCGACGTCTGGGACGCCAGGGTGCAGATCCTCTCGACGCAGTCGGCGGACGCCACCTCGGTCGGGGCGGCGCTCGCCGCCGGCGTCGGCGTCGGGCTGTTCGCCAGCATGTCCGAGGCCGCCGAGACGGTTGCCGTCGAGCAGGAGCGGGTCGCGGACCCCGAGCGCGCGGGGACCTACCGGACGCTCTTCGGCATCTATGCGGACCTCTATCCGCGCCTGGAGACAGCCTTTGCCCGACTTCAGGAGTGCCTCTGAACGCAGGCGCGCGGCATCGGGGCGCGTTCAACTCTGAAGAAGCATCAACACACGATCGGAACCCGAGAATATGAGAAGAGCCAAAGCACTGAGCCTGGCCGCACTGGTCGTGCTGACGGTCACGTGCTGGCCCGTGAACGGCCAGCAAGCCGCCGACGCCGCGGCGCCCGTCGTCAACCGGGCGCGCGTCTATCTCGCGCCCGGTCAGGCGGAGCGGGTGGTCGGCGGGCGGGTCGTCGCCTCCAACAGCGGCGAGACGGTGGGCTTCGTCGAGCTGGCGAAGATCGACGCGGCGCCCGCCGAAGGGCAGTGGATCGAGCTGCGGTTCGACAACCGGACGCCGTACCGGTGGGTCAAGTACGAGGGCCCGGACGATTCCCACGGCCTCGTCGCGGAGGTCGAGTTCTACGCCGGCGAACGCAGGCTGACCGGCAAGCCCTTCGGCGTGGCGGGCACGCGCGAGAAGGGCCGCTCCTTCGACAAGGCGCTGGACGGGGACACGGGCACGTGGTTCGACGCGTTCCTCACCAGCGGGGCTTACGTCGGCCTGGACCTCGGGACGGAGGCGAACACCGCGCCCACGCCGCTGATGTCGCCCGCGCCCGGCCGCTACGACGAGCCGGTGCGGCTCACCATCAGCGTTGGCGCGCCCGGCGGCGAGATCCGTTACACGACCGACGGCAGCATACCGACGCCGACGACCGGCCAGGTCTTCCGTGAAGCCGTGGCACTGGAGCGCGGCGTCACGCCGGTGTCGGCGATTGCGCTGGCGGCGGGCAAGTTCCCCGGCGAGCCGGTCAGCGGCGTTTACACGATCGGCGACGTCCCGCCTCCTGGCGGGCTGGTCACCTTCAGCACGGGCAACAGCCTGAGCGACACGTTCAACGGCTGGCTGGAGCCGGTCGCGCGCAGCGCCGGCTGCGATCACCGGGCGTATCGCTTCAGCGTGCCGGGCGCGCCGACCGACTGGCTCTGGAACCATCCCGGCGCGGGCTTCGGCCGCCCGGACTACGCGAGGGCGTTCGTCGAGCTGGCGCCGATGGACGTCCTCATCACGCAGCCCTTCGCCGGCCACGGTCGCTCCATCGAGAACGAGACGGAGTACTCGGGCAACTTCTACATGATGGCGCGGGAATCGAGCCCGAACATCCAGCTCTACCTCTACCAGCAGTGGCCGGGCCGCGACTTCAAGGACAGTTGGGCCGCCATCCGGCACGATTACATGAAGGCCATCGCCGAGGAGCGCGGCCTGACCCCGGCCACGACCTGGGAGCAGGGCGTGGTGAACCATCTGGCGTACTTCGACGCGCTCCGCGACACGATGGACCGGGAGTATCCCGGCAAGCCCGTGCTGATCGTGCCGACGGGCCTGGCGCTGGTCAACCTGAAGAAGGCTTTGGAGGCCGGCGAGGTGCCGGGCCTGCCGGAAGACCAGTTCTTCGAGCTGCACTATGCGTCCGGCGACAAAGGGCCCGGCTGGAACATCCACATGATTGACAAGGGCCGCTACTTCGTCTCCCTGGTGCTTTACTGCTGCTTTTACAGGGAAGCGCCCGGGAAGGTCAACCTGCCGCAGGAGACGACGACTCTCACGCCCGGGCAGGACGCAGTCTATAAGAGGATTGCCTGGGAGACGGTCCGCGACTACCCGTGGGCGGGCGTGAAGCCCCTGCCCGGAAGCGAATGATCTGCCGAGACGCCGAGGAGGATCGCAATGCCCATCGCCGGCAAGAGAAGCAAGGTCCTGTTCCTGCCCGTCATCCGGGGCAACTACCCGGCCTCGCTGACCGTGGAGGTGAAGTCCCGCGTGCGAGAAGCCGCCGAGGAGCTGGGGATAGACGGCATCTTCCCCGCCGACGACCTCTACACGCAGGGCCTCATCCGCAGCGACGAGGACGTGCGCGGCTATTGGGAGGCGTGGCGGGGGGACCTGTCGGACATCAAGGCGCTCGTCGCGTTCAGCGGCGACTTCATGAGGGAGCGGGCGATACAGGACACCGTCCGGCTGCTGCCGCCGGACGTGCCGGTGTTCCTGATCGTGAACAACGACGACCCGACGGCGATGGAGAGCGGCAAGGTGGGTGACTCCCTCTGCGGCTCGCTCTCCGTCCACCACAACCTGCGGATGCTCGGGCGGCGCGTCGTGCGCTCCTGCCGCATCGACGTGCACGACCACGACTTCCTGCGGGCCTTCCTGGCGCAGTACATGCTCATCATTGACGGCGTCGAGTGCCTCCGGAACATGCGCATCGCCATGCTGGGGGTGAACCCCGAGGCGTTTGCCACGACGTTCGCCAATCAGATGAAGCTCTTCGAGCTGGGCTTCTCCCTGCACCCTTACGAGCTCATCACCCTCTGGGGCGACACGGTCCTCGCCCGGGAGGTCGCCGACGGTGAGACGACGTATGAAGGCCCATTCGGCAAGGTCCAGCTCTGGCGGCCCATAGGCAGGGACGACGGGCGCGTGGCCGAAGTGAAGGCCGGCCTCGCCGAGATCATGGACGGGCTGCCCGAAGACGACAAGGTGGACGTCATCGCGCGCAGCTTCCTGTGGATGCAGGACACGTTCGCGCAGGACCGCATTGACGCGGGGGCGATACACTGCTGGTCGGAGTTCAGCCGGTTCTTCGGCGTGGCCCCCTGCACGGCGGCGATGCTCTCCAACCTGCGCCTGGAAAAGCCGGTCGTCTGCGAGCAGGACGTCTGCCACGCCATCATGGCGAAGCTGGCCTGGGAGATGACCGGCGAGCCGGGCGTTATCCTGGACATCAACAACAACGGGTGGGACCCGCGGGTCTTCAACGTGTTTCACTGCTCGCAGACGCCGCCGAACTGGCTGGCCGGCCCGGGCAAGGTCGGCGGCTGGGGCTCCATCGAGGGCCGGATGGCCCCCGAGCCGTTCACCGCCGTCTCGGCAGCCACCACCTCGGAGGAGTTCGTGGCGGTCGTCTTCCAGGGCCAGATGCTGCGCCGGCCCGCAGGCGACCGGGGCTCAAGCGGCTGGGCATTCGTGCCCAACCTTCAGGAGGTGCTGAAGGTCATCGAGCAGGCGGGCATCCACCACTTCGTCGCCATGAAGGGACACCTCGGCGACGAGGTGGCGGACGTGCTGAAGTTCAAGGGTCTAGTTGTCGCCGACATGTCCTGCGACGTGGATGACCTGGAGGACATCGAGGCCGAGCTGCCGGCGCCGGACGACGAGGACGCGTCCGGGCGCAGCGTCTTCTCATACTGACGCCCGCACCGAGGGGAAGGAAATGAAAGAGAGAATCCGACTGCTGCGCGAGCACGTCCAGGCGCTCAACGACGCGGGGGTGAGGCGCACGACGTTCTTCCCCCTCGTCGCCGAGTCATTGAAGGAGACCGTCGCCCAGCCGCCGCCGATCCGCCGCGCCAGGGCGTTCGCGCACTTGCTGGAGCGGGTCGAGCAGGCCGTGCTGCCCCACGAGCTCCTGGCCGGCTCGATCCTGGGCATGTGGCCGCTGGCCGAGGGCCTGCCCGGCCCCGAGGAGCGCGCGCGGGAGGCGGCCGAGGTCCTGGAGCGATACCGCGCCCGGAAACGGGAGGCGGCCGGCGCCGGGCGCCCCTTCCACGACCGGCGCTGGGCCCTGATGGCCCGCGACCACTACGACGCCAACGTCGATTACGCCGACCTGCAAAGGCTGATAGGCAAGATGCAGGAGCGCTTCGCCGGCGCCGACGACCTGGGCGACCCGGAGATCGGCAGGGAGCTGGAGCGGCACTTCAACTTCGACTACGGCGAGGAGACCAGGAGGCTGTTCCGCGAGCTGCCCTGGGTGGCCGCCAACCATCTGGACCTGAACTACGGCAAGGTCGTCGGTCGCGGGCTGGGCGACATCCACAGGGAGATCCTGGAGAGGCTGGAGGCAGCCGACGAGCCCGAGAAGCGCACGTTCTACGAGTCCGCGCGCATCGCCCTGGAGGCGGCCATCGCGTTCATCCGCCGCTACGCGGGGATCCTCCTGGCGGTGAGTGAGAGGCCGGGGACGGATGCGGCCCGGGCGCAGGAGCTTCGGGAGATGGCGGCCGTCTGCCGCAAGGTCGCCGACGGCGCGCCGGAGACCTTCCGCGAGGCACTCCAGCTGCTCTGGCTGGTGCACGTCATCGCCAACATCGGCGGCGGCTCGGCCCTCTCCTTCGCCCGCTTCGACCAGTACATGCACCCCTTCTACAAGAAGGACCTGGACGACGGGACGATCACGCGCGAGGAGGCGAAGGCGCTGCTGAGCTGCATGTGGCTCAAGGTGAACGAGCCTCACATGCGCACGGTGCAGAGCATCTGCCTGGCGGGGACGACGCCGGCCGGCGAGGACGCCGCGAACGAACTGAGTGCGCTCTGCCTGGAGGTCTGCGGCGACACGCGGCAGCCCTACCCGAACACGGCCGTCCGCATGCACCGGGGCAGCCCAGAATGGCTCTGGGACCAGGTGATCGAGACGATCAAGCTCGGCATCGGCCAGCCGCAACTCCTGAACGACGACGCATGGATCCCGAACCTGGTCAGCGTCGGGTTCCCGCTGGAGGACGCCCGCGACTACTACAACATGGGCTGCGTCGAGATGATGGTCATGGGCCGGCAGCCCAGCGGCGCGGCCGTGCACATCCCCGGCTGGGACTGGAGCCGCGTCGAGCAACGGGCGGGCGAGCCGGACGCGGAAGAGGGCGAGACCACCGTGGACTTCCCCGCGGTCATCGAGCTGGTCCTCAATAGCGGCGACGCGAACATGGCCGGCCAGACCGGCATACCCACCGGCGAGCCGGACTCTTTGCAGACGTTCGAGCAGTTCCTGGACGCCTACTGCGCGCAGGTCGTGCACAGGGTGAGGCGCGCGCCAGTCGGCGCGCTGCGGGAAGACCGGCAGGCGGCGGGGCGGCACTTCGACCCCTTCGGCTCCGCCCTGCTGGATGACTGCCTGGAGAGGGGCATGGACATGTTCCAGGGCGGCTGTAAGCTGCCGCCCATCCGCAGGATCGGCGGCTTCGGGCTCGGCACCGGCACCGATTCCCTGTCGGCGATCAAGAAGTTCGTCTATGACGGTAAGCGCCTGACGCTCCGGCAGTTGAAGGAGGTCCTGGAGGCGGACTTCGAGGGGCACGAGGACCTCCGCGCCGTCCTCAACGGGCAGACGCCCTGCTACGGCAACGACCTGGACGAGGCCGATGACATCGCCCGCCTCATATTCGACGCATACGCCGACGCCGTCCATGCCAACAACGACGGCTCTGTGCCCGGTCCGTTCGTGACGAGCGTCTTCAGCTACACCAGGCACGTTTACGCGGCGGAGGTGATCGCCGCCACCCCCAACGGCCGCAGGGCGCGCGCGCCGATGAGCGAGACCATCGGCCCGAGCCAGGGCAGGGACGTCGAGGGGCCGACCGCGCTGATCAACTCCGTCGCCGGCCTGGACCACGGGAAGATCACGGGCGCCGCCGCGTTCAACCTGAAGGTGAGCCCCGGCCTGGTGCGCGGCCAGGCCGGCTCCGACGCGCTCAAAGCGCTGCTGAAGGTTTACATCCGGGCGGGCGGCGTGCAGATACAGGTCAACTTCGTGGACCAGGAGGTCCTGCGGGACGCGCAGGCCCATCCCGACAGGCACCGCGACCTCATCGTGCGCGTGGCCGGGTATTCGGAGTACTTCACCAGCCTGGACCGCGAACTCCAGGACGAGATCATCAGCCGCACGTCGCACGGGCTGTGACGGGAGCCGGCGGAGGGGAGCCCAGATGAAAGCAGTGGCCGCAACGGCCCCTGGCAGGGCCGAAGTCGTTGACGTGCCGATGCCCGAGGTCGGGGACTACGAGTGCCTCGTGAAGGTCCGCGCCTGCGGTCTGTGCAGCACGGACCTGAAGATCATCGACGACCACGTCAGCAACCTGACCGTGGACTACCCCGTCATCCTCGGCCACGAGAGCGTCGGCGAGGTCGTCGAACTCGGCAGCCAGGTGCGGAACATCCAGGTCGGTTACCGCATGACCAACCCGCGCGGGCGCCTCGGGCCGGGCACGCCCTTCAAGGGCATGTGGGCCGGGATGGCCGAGTACGCCGTCGTGCAGGACCAGCGAGTCATGGACGAACTGGGCGTGGACCGCTCCGAGTACGCCTTCCTGCCCGCGGGACGGCCGATCCCCGACGACCTGTCCTCCGAGGACGCCGGCGTCCTGCTCGCGCTGTGCGAGGCTTACAGCGGCACTGGGAACCTGGGCGTGCGCGATGGCATGGAGGTCCTGATCTACGGCGACGGACCGATAGGGCTCGCGCTCGTGAACTTCGCCCGGATGCGCGGCGCCGCATGGGTAGGATGCGTCGGTCACCACGACGAGCGCCTGGAGAGGATACGCGAGCGGAGCGAGGTGGACCTGACCGTCAACTCCAGGACGGAGGACGTGGCCGACAGGCTCGGCGAGCGGCAGTTCGACCTGGTGATAGACGCCGTCGGCTCGTCGGCCATCATCAAGGAGGGCTCCCGGATGCTCGTGCCCGGCGGCAAGGTGGGCGCATACGGCGTGCTGCACAAGGAGGACGCCACTATCTCCCTGCTGGCTCTGAAGAGCAACACGGTCCTCCACATGCTCAACTGGCCCTACCGGGAGGGCGACGTCCACGAGGATCTCATCGGACTCATCCGCAGCGGCGCGGTGAACCCGAAAGACTATTACAGCCACGTGATGCCCGTCGAACAGGCCCCGGAGGCCGTCGAGATGGTCAGGTCGCGCGAGGCGTTCAAGGTCGTCCTCACGATGTGAACGCTGCGGCCTGGAATTCATGCGCCTTTGCCAACTTCGGCGCGTCCACGCGCAACGGGGCAGGGGCCCGAGGTGCGCTCAGAAGTTGTCATTCCGAGCGCGCCGGCATGGGTGAGTTGACCCGCAGTCTTGAGAGCGAGGCATGCCCGACATGGCCGCCACGTCACCGGAAGGACCGCTCGTCTTCGTGGGGACCTACACCCACGGCGCGAGCGAAGGCATCTACGTCTTCCGGCTGGACCCGTCATCGGGCGCACTGGAGCGCGTCAGCGTGGCGACTGGCATCGAGAACCCCACCTTCCTGGCCGTTGACGCCGCAGGGCGCTCCCTTTACGCGGCCAGCACGGTGATGGAGTGCGAAGGCAGGCCGAGCGGGACGGTGAGCGCGCACCGCATCGACGCGGACGCCGGGCGGCTGGAGTTCCTGAGCCGCCGGTTCTCGCGGGGGACCAAGCCGTGCCACGTCGTCGTGGACCGGACGGGGCGGTTCGTGCTGGCGGCGAACTACGGCAGCGGCAGCGTCTGCGTCCTGCCCATCATGGAGGACGGCCGGCTTGGCGAAGCGTCGGCCTTCGCACAGCACGAGGGCTCCAGCGTCCATCCCGAGCGGCAGACCGGCCCGCACGCGCACTCGATCAATCTCGACCCGCAGAACCGCTATGCCTTCGCGCCCGACCTCGGGACGGACCGGGTGATGGCCTATCGCTTCGACGCAAGAACGGGCGGGCTGACCCCGAACGACTCGCCCTGGGCCGAGGTCGCGCCCGGCTCCGGGCCGCGGCACTTCGACTTCCATCCCGGCGGGCGTTGGGCCTACCTGATCAACGAGATCGGCAACACGGTTACCGCCTTCGCCTACGACGCGGCGCGCGGCGCACTGGAGGAGATTCAGACCGTGCCGACGCTGCCGGAGGGCTTCGGGGGCGACAGCGCCTGCGCCCACGTGCAGGTCTCCCCGTCCGGCAGGTTCCTCTACGGCTCGAACCGGGGCCATGACAGCATCGTCATCTTCGCGATTGACGGAGGCACGGGGCGGCTCACGTACGTCGGACACGAGCCCACGCGGGGCGAGGGGCCGCGCCACTTCAGCCTCGACGCGGCGGGCAGGCTCATGCTGGTTGCCAACGGCGCCACGGACAGCATTGTGGCGTTCCGCGTGGACGACCGGACCGGCCGTCTCGCGCCCACGGGCAGCGTAACGCAGGTTCCCTCCCCCGTCTGCGTGCTCATCCTCCCCCGGCCGGAGGCCGGTCAGGGCGCGGGTTGAGGTGCGATGAGGACGCGCTCGAGCGTGAAGCTCCCGCCCGTGTTGCGGACGCGGATGCCGTGCATCCCCTTGCCGAGCCGCACCGGGAACGGCGAGCCGGCCGCGGCGCCCGAGTCGCGGACGGAGCCGATCCGGCGGCCGTCGGCCTCGACCTCGAACGAGCCGCCCGGCCCGGCCTCGACGGTGACCGCGTACGCGCCGGCCCCGGGGCAGACGATGAGCCAGCTCGCCCACTGGCCCCGCTCGCCCATCTCGCCCTTGAAGTTGCCGTCCGACCACAGCCACCGGACGATGGTCTCGGGCGTGAGCGTTGCGGGCACGGGGATACCGTTGTCGGCCTCGGCGGGCAGGCGGTTGTTCAGGTCCTGGAGGCTTCTCATAAGCGGGTAGTTCGCGGCGCCAACGATGTCGTGGTCGGGGAAGTAGATGTAGACGCCCCAGACGTTCATGAACCCGCCGGACTCGGTGAAGATGTCCATGGCCGTGTTGTTGATGCGGCGGGCGCGCTCGTCCACGAACTTGCAGTAGGTCTGGATGGGGCGCGCGTGGAAGTCCCCGCCGAGCGACCATCCGGCCTCGTAGGCCACGACGTTCAGCCCGAAGACGCGCGCATAGCCGGCCTGGGCGTCGAGCTGGGCCCGGTAGTCGTCCTGGGCGACCTGGCCGAGGGCCTCGCCGGAGCCGAAGCCGCTCTCCATGATGGCGTCCACGCTGGCGATGCGTATGTTGTCCAGGATGACCCAATCCTCCGGCTTGCCGCGCCCGACGAAGCGGATGGTGTGCGGGCCGGGTTCCTTGACCTGGAAGACGGCGCTGCCCCAGTTCTCGCGCGGTTCACCGGTCCGGCGGTGGAAACCGGCCAGGCCCGACGTGCCCCGGCTGACGCGGTGGTCGCCCTGGCTGCGCGGGCTGATCTTCACGTCGTCGGCGAAGATGTCGAACGGGCCGTGGCCCGGCCAGCCCACCCCGCTGCCGGCGGCGTTGAAGGTGAGCGCGAACGCCCCGGTCACCGGGAAATCGAGCGTCTGGCTGATCTCGCCGCCGCTCCTCAGGAACGCCGCCTGGGCGTCGGGTCCCGGCGAGGGGAACTCCGTGGGCTCGCCTTCGCTCAGGGCGTAATGGAGGTTCACCGGACCTAAGGCGAAGGCGCCCTCGGCGACGTCCCTCACCTGCCAGCCGGACGGATTGGCCGCCTGGCCGGTGAACATCCCCCGGACAGAGGCCGTCACCGTCAGCCCCGGGCCCGGCGTGACGGCAGTGTCGCCGCCGTAGAGCGACTGGCTTGCGTTCCCGTTCGCCGTCAGCAGGAGGTACTCGGTGTTCGGCTCGAGCCTGACCGGCCCCTCCACGCCGTCGCGCGTCGCCTTGCCGAAGTGGTAGCCGTAGTGCTTGAGGAACGAGGGCAGGCGCTCGATGGAGGCCCGCGCGACGACGGACATGTCGGCCGCCTTCAGGAGCCAGACCTGCGAGCCGTCGTGGGATGCGTCGATCCAGCGGCCCAGTTCGTAGACGAACAGCGGCCGGTCGCCCACGCGCAGGCGGCATCCGGCGACCGCGTTCTTGGTGAGGCGGGTCGGCTTGCCGAACCGGGCGGCGTTCGCCGCCAGGTGGTAGTTGCGGTAGATGCCCGCCGGGCCGCTGAACTTCCACGCCGGCGAGACCGGCGCAACCTGCGCGGTGAACGCGGGCACCTCGGGCTGCCCGAAACCCGCGTCGGCCAGGACGAGTTCCTCCTGGTCGCCGGTCCGGTTGCCCGTGCCGTAGTAAGTCGCCCCGCCCGCGCCCCAGATGTAGTAGTTCACCGGGTGCGGGTCGGCCACGTGGTCGCCCGTGCCGTTGTTGAAGTAGCCGTCGAGGAACCGCAACGAGTTCCAGGCCGTCGCCTGCGCGTTGTTGTACTGGTACTCGATCAACATGCGCACGCGCCCGCCCATCGCCGCGTCGCCGAAGACGGAGCGGAAGATGTCGCTGCACCGCACCGTGCGCAGGGCGTGCCAGGTCCGGTAGTTCCCCTGGCCGTTGTAGCTGAATACCTTCGACTCGCCGGTGCCGGCCTTCTTGGCCTCCTCGGCCATGCTGTTGGCGTCCTGGGTGGAGCCGAAGCCCCAGTTCCATATCTCGTTGCCGACCTCGACGTAGACGCGCAGGTTCGGGTTCAGCGGCGGGTACTTCGGTCGCTGCTGGGGGGACGGGTACGGTTCGGTGCCGTCGGAGCCGTTCTTCAGGAGCAGCGCCAGCTTGCGGAAGTAGTCGTCGCCAGCCTGGACCGGCGTGGTGAGGTAGAGGTCCTTGCCGGTCTCGTTGGCCAGCATGACGAGCAGCTCCCAGCACTCGCCGCCGGAGTTGTCGCCCCAGAAGCCGCCGCGCACGAAGCCCATGTAGCCGGGCCGGGTGCGCTCCTCCCAACGGGCGGCGTTGCGCTGGTTGGCCACCTGGAGCCAGCGCAGGCAGGTGTAGTGCTCGCCGAAGGCGTCCTTGACGGGCCGATACACGTTCTCCGTGACGTCGTGCGGCGTGTCGGAGCCGGGGGCCGTCGGGCGGAGGAGCTTCACGCCGGTAACGCCCGTGTTCGGCGCGGCGTCCGGGGTGCGGCGGGTGTTCGTGAACTTGAGCGTCAGCTCGCTGCTCTCCTCCATCTTCATGAGCGCCCTGGTGGTGTTCGTGGCCTCGTCGTAGCCCGCACCATCGGGCAGGGCGCCCGCGTGCTCCTGTCCGCCGGCGACGAAAGTGCACCTGGCGCCCCCCACGCCCACCTCCGCCCGGCCGGTGAACTGGAGGAGGTACGTCCCCGCCATGTTCTCGCGTCCGTGGGCGCAGGACAGATCGGCGTCGGATTCAGGCCAGCCGTCGGCGTCGAGCTCGACCCCGCCGGCCCACCCGGCCAGCCTGGCGAAGTCGGCCCACATGTACTCGTGCCAGCTCGACGCGTTCAGCGCGTTGGCGGTGATGACGTCTATGACCTCTTCGCCGGCGCTCGGGCAGGACCACAGGAGCCGGCAGCGCGCGGGGCCTGTCCGGTCGCGGTACTCCACGACCAGGTCGTACTTGCGCCCCGCGGCGAGGCGTGCAGGGACTGCGGAGATAAGCTCCTGGCGGTCCCAACTGTCCGCCAGGGTCGTCCAGTCGCTCGCCCCTTCCGAGCGCAGCCGGACGCGGACGTCCTCGTCGGCGTCCGCCTTGAAGGCGTAGTCCTCCGAGAAGCGCGGGATCACCTGCCCGGTCCAGCGCACGGAGAAGCCGTCCGTGGGAAAGGAGGCGTAAGGCTCGGCGGTCGAGCCACCGACGGGCAGCAGTGCGCCCCAGTCGAAGTCCACGCGCACGTCGCGCCGGACGAAGGCCGGTTCGCCCCGCAGGTCGGGATTGGCGAAGTACTCCCCCCTGATCCCGGCGCCGCAGTAGCCGCCGCCCGTCTGGGCCTGCGCCGGCAGCGCCGCCGCGGCAAGCAGCAGCAAGATAACCGGCCGAATCGCCTGACTGCGCTTCATGCTCTCCTCCCGTTCCCGCTTCTGTATGAACTCGCTGCCGAAAGGCTACCCCGCAGCCCTGCGCAGGGCCAGTGGCCCCGGTCCGGGCCTCAGCCCGTCCCCTGCGTGAGCTGGATGATCTCGATGCCGTTTATCATCGTGCCCTGCCCCCGGAACTCCAGCACAAGCTCGCCTCGGAAGACCTTCGTCTCGAACTCCCTGGCCACGGCGGCGAACGCCTTCCCGCCCGCGGCCGTCGTGGGGTCGAAGTCCTCCAGCACCGCCCGGCCGTTCAGCAGGACCGAGAAGTTCCGCTGCCCCGGCTCATCGTTGAAGGTCTCGGCGAAGTGGAGCCGGACGCTGTATTGGCCGTTCGGCACGTGGAACCGGTACTGCTCCATGCGGTAGCGTTCGGTCAGGTATATCTCGTCGTCCTGCGTGTTCGCCACGTCCCTGGGGTCGCGGCGGACGGTGCCGCTCCAAGTGGCGCCCCAGGCGCCCTCCCTGTAGCGACGGTCGGCCTGCCAGGTGTTCCCCTGCGAGTCCACGTAAGGCTTCTCGGCCCCGCAGTTGACCCGGAACACGAACCCCTCGCCGGCCGGCGGCGGGGGCGGCAGATTGAACAGGTGCGCGAACGCGCCCAGGTCACCGGGCGTGCCGTCCTCGTCCTTCCTGTCCCGGATCACGTCCACGGCCGGTGAGTCGGGCCGCAGCGTGAAATCCCATGCCTCCGCGTCCACGAACCCCGGCTCGCCCCAGACCAGCCGGTCGCTGACCACCGGGATCCACCCGCGTATGCGCGCCCGCACCCGCTCCGTCGGCAGGAAGACCGGGTCGTACAGGTTGTCATGGACGGCGATCCCCTGCCCGATGCGGTCAACTTCGCTGTGGACGGAGACCTGATAGTCCCGGTTGCCCGCGAGGATGTTGTAGCGCACCGTGACGTCCCGGCAGTTGGTGGTCGCGATGCAGATGCCGCCCGTCGGCCCCTTCTCCCAGTCCGTGTGCCCGCAGTTCAGGATGGTGTTGTTCTCGATGACGATGCCCTCGCGCAGCCCGTTGTTGCCGGCGGAGTTGATGCCGATGCCCTCCCAGGTGTTGTTGAAGATGAGGTTGTGATGGACGCGGATGTCCGTGCCCGTCGTGCCGCCCTCGGAGCCGATGGTCACGCCGCTGGCGGCGTTGTGGATGACGTTGTCGTAGACGTCCAGGTCGTCCATGATCGGCCCGTAAGCATCCAGGTAAATGCCGCTTGGCCAGTAGGTCTCCGGTGTGTGCGGCAGGTGGTGGATGTAGTTGTGGTGTATCTTGAAGTGGCGGCTGGGGTCGGCGATGGCTTCCTTGCCGCACCAGTAGATCTCGTTGAACGCTATCTCGGTGTACTCGTTGCGGTGGTTGTCGATGCCTTCCCGCCCCGCTTTCGGGGCGCGGCCGGTGCCGGGCTTCCACGGCGTCCACTCCTGGGTCTCCGTGTCCCAGTGGTAGTAGGCCGAGCAGTTCTGCCCCAGCGTGTTGCCGATGATGCGCAGGTCCGTGTTGGACGCCGTGTTCATGGCGCAGTGCTTGGTGCCGTACACGACGTTGTGGTCCATCAGGATGCGCCGGCTCTGGTAGATGCCGAAGCCGCTCTTGCGCGAGTTCTCGACCCGGAGGTTCCGGACCGTCACGTTCATCTTCTCGAAGATGTTGAAGAGCCCCTCGTCGCGGTCGTAGATGGCGTAGGGCACGCGCGTGTCGTGCGCGCAATGGTGGTCGTAGCCGTCGATGACTGCCGTTTCGCCGGGGTAGGCGGCGAAGGTGATGGGGGCCGACTGCGAGCCGGAGTACCTGACGACGATCATCTGGCGCCAGTCCTGTCGCAGCTTGTAGTGCCCGCCGCGCAGGTAGGCGGTGTCGCCCTCTTGCAGCGTCTCGGCGGCCTTGTAAGGGGTCGCCCAGGGCTCCTCGAAGGTGCCGGGCGCATCGTCGCTCCCGCCCGGGGCCACGTAGTAGGTCGTCCCGGGATACTCCCGCGTCCCCGTGCTGACCGCGAGCACGGCCGGCGCGCCCCAGTCGTGCGCCGCGTCGTTCGCGCTCACCACGTCAACGGTTGCGACCTCCTCATCCGGCCTTGGGTTCTCGTAGCGCATGGCATAGAGGACGACCCTCAAGCCCTTGCGGGGCCAGCGGTCCAGGACCCAGTCTTTGCTCACGGTCTGCGTCCAGGCGGTGGCCGCGTAGGGCGGGTCGGCGTATTCGCCCGCGCGCAGCCAGTCGTTGACCGACTCGTCCCAGCGCACGTTGACGGTCAAGCTCTCGCCGTCGGCGTAGTGCAGGACGTAGCGGAACAGGGTGGGCGGCTCCAGCGGCCGCTCGCCGGCGGCCTTGGCGTCCCGGTCCTTCTGCTGCCACTGGGCGAGCGCCGGGCCGGGGTTATGCGCGTGCAGGAAGTAGAGCACCTCGGCCCGCCGGCCCACCGGGATGCCCCTGACCTCGTTCGCCTCGACCGCCGCGCCCGCGCCCGCCAGCATGAGCGTGCGGCCCTGCGGCACGTCCCACGTCACACCCGCCAGGGTACGGTGCCCGCCCGGCAGGGCGCCCGGGTCGTACGCGCCCTCGCCGCGCCGGAACCAGCCGGGCGCGCCGTCCAGGCTGCACGAAGCGTTGAAGGACTCACCGGGGATCGGCACCGGCTCCTGCGCGGCACGGGCGGCCCCCCGGCACGCGAACAGCGCTATCACAACAGCCACCCGGCCTACCCATGCGCAACTGCGGTTCATCTGGTCACCTCCTCGGCTCCCGCAGGACGGGGCATCTTCAGTCCCTCAGCACGGCCAGCGGGTCAATCAGCACGGCGTCGGCGGGCGGCTTGCCGAAGTCCGGGATGTCCATCAGTTCGCCCTCGCGCTTGCAGGACTCGTGCGCGACGATGCCCGGCGCGTTGTACCGGGCGGCCAGCCAGACGTGGTTCGGCGGCAGCTTACCCGTCGCCACCGCCTCTATGAAGTCATGGACCAGGAACTGATGCGAGCCACAGTGCCCGTTCGGCAGGCCCACGAACTCCTTCGGGAGCCGCTCGACCGGATGCACGGTGGAGACGTCCAGGTGCCGCCTGCCCAGGTAATCCCCCGGCAGGTCGCCCAGGTTCTCATCAGTGATATCGACGCCGTCCAGCCGGTGCATGGGCGTCACGTCCATCTTATGGATGTAGATGTAGCGCTGGGCGTTTTCGTAGTCGTAGCCGCCGTCGGGCCTGTGTGGGTCCTGCTTCCACCGGATCTCCGTCCAGACGGCCCGGCTCTGCGCCGTCTCCCTGGCCTCGGGGCCGTGCATCTGCTTGCGCACGTTGACGTCCGGGCATCGGGGATTGCACTGCTCCTCGTAGGCGCCCAGCGTGCCGATGATGCTCTGGCGGCTCTCGCCTGCGGCCGTGCGGCGGAACTCGTTGATCCGCGCCATGCCGCCGTCGGCAGTCTGGAAGAGCGCGCTCTGGTTGCTCCAGGGATTGCCCCACTCGCTCAGCTCCGGATCGAATATGCCGTCCTCGTGCCGGTCAACACGGCCGAAGCAGCTCGCCTTCGTGAAGCGGTTGAAGGTTACGCCCAGGACGTGGGAGATCGAATGCGTCGGGTACCACATGGGCGGCACGCTGGCGAACCTCCGCCACTCCGGGCCGTTCGAGTCATAGAAGCCCATGTAGAACCAGTGCGCCAGGTTGTGGCAGTACTGCCCCTCGCCGTAAACGAACTCGCCGAAGTCGCCGGCGGCAAACTTGCGCCGGCACCAGATCGTCTGCGGGCGGTAGTAGCTGGTCTCGCCCAGCATGTAGGTGAGGCCCGTCCGCTCGACCGTCCGGACCAGCTCGTCCAGCTCCTCCAGCGTCACGGCGGCCGGCACGGCCGAGTACACGTGCTTGCCCGCCCGCAGTGCCCGGGCCGCCAGGGGGGCGTGCGTCCAACGCTGGGTGAAGACCGCGACGGCGTCCACGTCGCTCTCCAGCAACTCGTCGAAGGAGCGGCAGGTCCGGCCCCGGACGCCGCACTCTTCCGCGGCCTCCCTGATCTTGTGCTCACGGAGGTCGCAGAGCACCACCTCGTCACAGAACGGATGCGCGTCGAAGAGCTGCGCGAAGTGCTTGCCGAAGTTCAGCCCGCAGACGCCTACCTTGAACCCCATGCGGTTTCCCCTCTCCGTCCGGCCCGATGTGCACGAGCGGGGGCGACTAGCGCTCAATCGCCCGGCCTCTGCGCGAGCGCCCGAACCTGTCCCTGCTGCTCGGTGGAGAGCCCCGCCAGGTTCCGGCGCAGCAGCTCCAGGTCTTTGCGGTCCACCCGGTTGTCTCCGTTGAAGTCGCCCTGCTCCCACCAGCAGTCCGGCTGGCCGAAGTTCTCCTTGAGGACGAGGAAATCGTCGAAGTCCGCCTTGCCGTCCAGGTTGGTGTCGCCGGCCGGCAGGAGGCAGGTCATGACGGCATCCCACTTGACGCTGCCCGCCTGGTCGAGGGACTTCAGCAGCCCCCAGCTCCCGCTGGTGAAGGTATAGTGCATGAACAAGCCGCCGGGGTTCTCGGTCTCCCAGAGGGCGAAATATCGCCGGTATGCCTCCCGCATGCGTGGGTCGTCCTGCGCCCGAGCGATGAACCCGTCAGCGTCCGGATTCTTCGTCGTGTCCACCACGTTGTACCAGAAATGCTGCCCGCCCTCGTAGGCGTGAAGCTTCAGCCCGTGTTGGTCGGCCAGGTCCTTGTGGCGGCGGATGCCCTTGAGCAGCCTGGACTCCAGCGTCTCCAGCATATCTCCCATCATCTCATCGTAGTCGGTGTACTTTCCCTGGGGGCGGAAGTACGGCGCTATGGCCAGCGCGTCGATCACGTCGGCCGGCTCGATGTCGTGGTCGGTGTAGTATTCGAGCGCCTTCGCGCAGTGCCAGGCATTGCCGCCCTGTCCGGCCAGGACGATCTCCAGCCGTACGTCCTTCACCTCGGGCCAGACTTCCTTGAATATGCGGCTCATCTGCGCGACGCGCGGCGCCACGGCACCGTAGTAGAGCGTGACGTCGCTGTTGTTCCAGTCCCAGTCGGGTCTGATCATCTTCCGGCCGAGCTCGGGTCCCTGGCTGAAGTTCCACAGTTCGTTGCTGAGTTCCACGTAACACTTCAGCCCCGGGTCGAGCCGGTCTTTGAGGAACTGCGCCAACTCGCGCATGTACTCGTCGTCGGCCAGGTGCGGCACGCACATCCACATGTCCTTACCGCACTCGTTGCAGACGGCGACCATGAGTTCGTACGCCATGCCGCCCATGGGCAGGCGCGGACGCCAGCCGGGCGTCTGGACCAGGTAGTCCGCCGGGCGGCGCTCGCTCCACCGGCTGGCCTTGCTGCTGTTGGTCGCGTTCCAGTCCATGAAGCGGAACGTCGAGAACGGCCGCACGCGGCGTATGAACACGTCCCGCACGACGCGCGTCGTATCCACCCCGTAGCCCGGCGAGATCAACCGCACGTTGCGGACGGGATCGTCGGACTTCACGTCGTGGAAGGACATCTCGACCAGGTCGGCTTCGGACCTGTCCACCTGCACGTCCGCGTAGGTGAAGCCGCCTTCCGTGCGGACGCTTTCCGGCACCAGCCGCGCCCCGCCCTCGAAGACCACCCGTCCGGTCCCCTCGTAGCGCAGCCGGTAGACGCCGTCGGGGTAACCGCCCAGGAAGGACCGCAGCTTGACCGGCCTGAGCGGGACGCCCTGGTCGGTCATGGGGATCGCCGCAGGATCGTCCTGCCATTCCTGCGGGTAGGAGAACGTCCTGGTGGCGTCGATGAACGTCGCGTCGCCGGTGTAGAAGTCATGCGCCCAGAAGTTCACGCCCCAATCCGGCGCCGCTCCGACGGATGCGCCGCACGAGACGACCAGCATCATCACTGCCGCCAATGTTGTCACCGGGTTCATCAGCTCCTCCCTTCTTGAGAGCGACATGGCCTTCGGTTCCCCGGTTCTATCGCACGATGGTGTAGTAGGTATCCTCCGGCAACGTGATGCGCAGGCCCCGGTCAGTGGCGTCCGTTCGCACTGGCTCCTGCCTGGCATAGCCGTACAGATCGGCCGCGGTGGCCTTGCGGGGCTTGCCGTCGCGGAAGATGACGCCGGCCCTCACGCGCTGTATCTCGAACGGCTGCTTCCCGACGTTGAGGATGTGACTGGCGCCGGCCGGCAGAGCCGTCTCCTTCGCCTGCGCCCCGGCGCCGACGGTCACCTTCATGCCCCGTGCGGCCGGCTCCGTCTTCCATCCCGTCAGGTGCGACTCGGTCACGGCCTGGATCAGGATACTGCCCGACTCGGCCAGCGGCACGCCGGTGTAAGGGTTCTCGGCCGTCAGTATCTGGCGGTACCAACCCTTGGCCAGCTCCTGCAGGTCCTCGCACCAGTAGAAAGCCTTGGCACTCGCGAAGCCGGGCAACTGCGGGCTGTTGCGGACCTCCAGGTGCCACCAGGGGCAGTAGGTCACGTAGACGCCTTCGGCCTTCATGGCCGCCACCAGCCGGTGGAGCTTCGCCAGGCCCTCGGGGTTGATCTTTGTGATGTCGGCCGAGCCCGCGGCGGGCAGGACCGAGGCGTTCGCGTCGCTCATCTCGCGGACCTGGTTGATGCCCAGCTTCGCGTAGAGGCGGGCCGTGTACGCCAGCTCGCCCATCTCGTACGAGCAGCCGAACGGCCGCAGCCCCGCCGACCAGCCGCGGAACGGCCTGTCGGAGCCGGGGATGAACAGCTTGCCGTCCCGGGCGACCATCCAGCCCTTCTCGCCGGCCGTCTCCTCGTTCAGGCCCCGCAGGTCCAGCAGGGCCCCATCGCCGAAGGGATCGGGCCGGACCTCGAAGGTCCACGTGCCGCCGCCCTCGGACGGCGCCTGCGCGAACGCCTGCAAGCTCGCCAACAGCACGACACCGGCCACTGCCAACACGGCACGCGTTGCCATGACACCCATGGGCGCTGCTCCTTTGCTCAGGCGCGGCGTCGGCGCTGCGACCCGCCGCTGATCCCTCGATATCCCGCCGGCCGCTGTCGAGCGGCCTGCGGGTCCGCGTTTCGGGGCGCTCTCCTTTGCGGCGTTGGTCCCAGCTATTGCCGGGCGCCTCGCTCTCAGCGAGGATAACAGGACTCTGGCGCGTCGGCAAGGCTTCCGCAGGCGTGGGCGCAGAGGGGCGATCTGCGTTGGCGCGGGTGTCGCCTGGGAAGGGGCGCCGGAGCGATTGGCATCGTCCCGGCCCGGCGGGCGGGTCGAGCGCTGAGGACGCCGCGCGGGGGCGGGACGGCCTGCCGGGCGGCAAACGCGCAAGGAGGACGTGTGTCAGGCTGCTTCCGCGCCGTTCCCGCCGTTCAGGAGCAGCAGGACCAGGACGGCGATGATGACGACCAGCACGACCACGCCCACGATGCCCAGCATAAGGGGCATCTTGCCCTTCTTCTCGACCTTGAGTTCCACGGCGGCGCCGGTGCGGACGTCCATCCCGCACTGCGGGCAGATGCTTGCCCGAACGCCCAGCAGGGCGCCGCAGTTCGGGCAGGTCTGGCGGGCCGGGTGAGCGATGCGCTGGCCTTCCTGCGGCTCGGTGATTGTCGAGATGTCGAAGCCTGCCCCGAGGTCCATCTGGACCTCATTCACTGCCCCGCACTTCGGGCATTTGACCTTGGTGCCCGCCTCCCGCCCCTCGACGTTGAGGGTGGCACGGCAGTTCAAATTCGTACACGCCATCGTTCTGGGCATTTCCCTCCCTCCGCTGCACCATGCCTGAGTATCGACCGCACAAGGATATAGCGGAAGGGGCTTCAAGTCAACACCAGTCCTCCCGGATTCTGCCGGTCGCGGCCGCCGTCATCCGTGTGCATCCGTGTTCATCCGTGTCGCATGTCGTTGTTGCCGCTGCAATGCGCAATCCTCATTCGTAATTCCCCTGCCCTTCTGTTACCCTTCACGCCGTATCAACCCGACACGCGCAGGTCCCATGAACGCAGCCCGGTTCATCGCCAAGTGGCGCAGCGCCGACCTCTCGGAGCGCTCCGCCGCCCAGCAGCACTTCCTGGACCTCTGCGAGCTGCTCGACCACCCCAAGCCCGCCGACGTGGACCCGACGGGCGACTGGTTCACCTTCGAGAAGGGCGCCACCAAGCAGAGCGGCGGCGAGGGCTGGGCCGACGTCTGGAAGAAGGGCTTCTTCGCCTGGGAATACAAGGGCAAAAGGCGCGACCTCGACGCCGCCTACAGGCAACTGCTCGAATACCGCGAGGCCCTGGAGAACCCGCCCCTGCTGGTCGTCTCGGACATGGACCGCATCGTCGTCCGCACCAACTTCACCGCGACGCCGACGGAGGTCCACGAGATCGCGATATCGGGCCTCCCCGAGCCGCGCAACCTGGAAGTGCTGCGCGCCGTCTTCCACGAGCCCGAGAAGCTGCGCCCCGGCCGCACCAGCGAGGCCATCACGGCCGAGGCGGCCGAGCGCATCGCCGGCATCGCGCAGGACATGCGCGGCCGCGGCCTGGAGCCCCACGAGGTCGCACACTTCCTGGACCGCATCGTCTTCTGCCTCTTCGCCGAGGACATCGACCTGCTGCCCGCCGGCCTTTTCAGCCGGCTGCTGGAGAACACCCGCCACGAGCCGGACCGCTTCCGCCGCAGCGTGGGCCACCTGTTCGACGCCATGGCCGAGGGCGGAGAGTTCGGCTCCGACGCCATCCGCCACTTCAACGGGAACCTCTTCGTCGCCGGGCCCGTGCTCGACATGACCGAGGATGAGATTCATCGCGTGTACGAGGCGTCGAAGCTCGACTGGAGCGCCGTGGACCCGTCAATCTTCGGCACCCTCTTCGAGCGCGGCATGGACCCGGGCAAGCGCTCCCAGATCGGCGCGCATTACACCAGCCGCGAGGACATCGAAACCCTCGTCGAGCCCGTCGTCATGTGGCCCCTGCGCCGCGAGTGGGATCGCACAAGGGAGACCGTCGTCAACCTGCTCACCACCGGGCGCAAGGACGGCCGCAAGCCGAAACGCGCCGTCAGCAAGGCCGTCCGCACGCGCGCCCGCAACGAGTCCGCCCGCCTCGTGCGCCGCTTCCACGAGAAGCTGACCCAGCTCAAGGTGCTCGACCCCGCCTGCGGCTCGGGCAACTTCCTCTACGTCACGCTGCAGAAGCTCAAGGACCTGGAGAAAGAGGTCATCCTTTTCGCGCAGGCGAACAACCTTGGCCAGATCATGCCGATGGTCGGTCCGTGGCAGCTCTACGGGATCGAGGTAAGCCCCTACGCGCACGACCTGGCGCAGATGGCCGTCTGGATCGGCTACCTGCAATGGGTGCGGGCCAACGGCTTCGGCATCCACGGCGACCCGGTCCTGAAGCCGATGGCGCACAACTTCCGCAACGAGGACGCCATCCTCGACCTGACCGACCCGGAGGAGCCCAAAGAGCCCGAATGGCCGAAGGTGGACTACATCGTCGGCAACCCGCCCTTCCTGGGTGGCAGCCTATTGCGCAGGAACCTCGGCGAAGATTACGTTGATGCCCTATTCGCAATCTGGGAGGAACGAGTTCCGCGCAATGGGGACCTGTGCTGTTACTGGTTTGAGAGGGCCCGGGCGCACATCGAGCAGGGGAAGTGTGAGCGCGCGGGACTCCTGGCAACACAGGGAATCCGCGGCGGCGCCAACCGGAAAGTCCTCCAACGCATCAAGGAGAGCGGCGACATCTTCTTCGCCGAAAGCGACAGGCCCTGGGTCCTCGACGGCGCCAACGTACACGTGTCCATGGTGGGTTTCGACAACGCCAGTGAAGAGATCAAGGCGGTGGACGGTGACGTCGCGAGTCATATCAACGCTAATCTCACGGTCGGGTTTGATGCGACCCTGTCCAGGCAACTTGCCGAGAACACCGGGTTATGCCTTCGGGCCAGTGAGAAGGGGGGCGCCTTCGAGTTACCTGATTCTATTGCATTGACCTTATTGGCAGCACCGAATCCACATGGCAAGCCAAACTCAGACGTCATTCGTCCGTGGTTGAACGCGCGCATGCTTCTGCATAGTCATGGTGTTGGCTGGATTATTGACTATGGCATAGACTGCGAGGAGAAAGAGGCTGCTCTCTATGAAGCACCGTGGCAGCTCCTATTGCTGAGCGTCAGGCCGCAACGATTGAGAACATCGGACGCGCGACTTAGGGAGTACTGGTGGCTCCACCGCCGTAACGCTAAGAACATGAGGGCCGCTGTCCAGGGCTTAGGGCGCTTTCTAGCGATACCGCATGTCTCCAAGCATAGAGTGGTCGTATGGTTGGATCAACTTGCACTGCCTGACCATCAGTTATACGTAGCTGCCCGGTCGGATGATTACTTCTTCGGCGTGCTGCACTCCCGCTTCCACGAGCTCTGGGCGCTGCGGCTCGGGACGCGCCTGGAAACGCGCCCCCGCTACACCCCCACGACCTGTTTCGAGACGTTCCCGCTCCCGTGGCCGCCGGGAGAGGAGCCGGAGGGCGACCCGCTCGTCCAGGCCATAGCCGACGCCGCCCGGGAACTGAACGAACTGCGCGAACGATGGCTCAATCCGCCCGAGTGGACCACGACCGAGGTCCTGGAGTTCCCCGGCTCCCTCGACGGGCCCTGGGCCCGATACGTCCACGAGCCCGATGAGCGCGGCATCGGCACCGTCCGCTACCCCCGCACCGTGGACAACGGCGTCATGCCCTCCGAACTCAAGAAACGCACGCTCACCAACCTGTACAACGCGATGCCGACCTGGCTCGGTAACGCCCACGCCCGGCTCGATGAGGCCGTCGCCGCCGCATACCGGCGCGCGACCGGCGACGACGCCTGGACGGCTGGCATGAGCGACGAGGAGGTGCTGGAGAAGCTCCTCGCGCTCAACCTGGAACGGTCGGCCGGCTGACGACGGCCCTTTTCACCGTGACGAATCCGCTCACCCTGACCCTCTCCCAAAGGGAGAGGGAAAACATGCTCCCCCCTCCCCGCGGGAGGGGGAAAAGGGGGAGGGTAAAGGGATTCATCGGTCAGTAGGGGACAGGACGGACACATCGCCGGCGCGGAACGAGTACAATCGTTCCGCGCCGGAAGTATCAAGGACCAAGGCTCAAGGCCCAAAGAAGAAGGCAGAAGCTTGCCCGCCGTACGGCGGGGCAGAAGTATGAAGTGACGGCAACGGGGGGAAGACAGACTGGAGACTGGAGGCTGGAGGAACGGCAACCCTTCGTGGTAGTTCGTCGTGGTCGTGGTGGTCGTCGTGGTTTTTCCGTTCGTCGCGCGCGCGGAGTGTCCGTTTTGTCCGCCGCAAATTTTTTCCTGACAAAACAAAACTGCTCTTTGACATAACGAGAAGGCTTCTGGCGGAATCGGGCTCGTTTGGCATGTCCGCGCGGACATTCCGCCTGTGAGACGCCCGCCTCAGCCCTTGCCCCGGGGCGCCAGGGCCAGCGAGGTCTGGAGCGCGAAGCCGCACGTGCAGCCCGACGACGCCTCCGGCATCAGCACCAGCCCGCCCGCCGGGATGATGCTCATCCAGCAGCCGGGACGGACGACGCGCGTCATGTCGATCTTTCTGCGCGACGCGATCTCGTACGCGTAGGACGAGGTTGAGCGGTAGAACAGGTACGAGGACGACGCCGAGGGCGAGGCGCAGCCCTTGTTCTGCCAGCCCGTGCCAAAGTCCGCGTGGTGGTCGGCGGCCCCCGTGAGCAGGTCGTGGCAGTAGAGGGTGCCGAAGGTGTGGGCGAGCCAGTACGCCCTGCCCTCCGCGATGTCCGGGTGGGCGGCTGCGGCGTTCTTGCCGTTTATCAGGGGGGCGTACGGGCCGACGTTCGGGGACTGGACCGTGTCCACCCAGAGGTCCTCGCCTGTGCGGGCGGACATGGCGTTCAGCTCGTAGGTCAGGTGATCGTCGAGCCAGTAAGTGCGGGTCGAGAGCAGGACGTTATCCGAGAAGCTCAGGTACATCAGCCACTGCGCCTCGTCGGTCTTCGGCAGCAGCGGCTTACGCCACCGCTCCCGGCCGCTCCCCAGGTCCAGGGCGACGATCGCGGCGCCGGAGGCGAAGAACTCGCCCATGTCGGCCGTGCCGCTCGCCTCGTCGAGGGCGGCGGGGTTCACGCTCTCGGCGAGGAAGACCGTGTCCGCGCCGACGGCGATGGTCGGGTTCAGGATCGTGCCGCCCCGGTAGGTCCACTCGCTCCGGCGGGTGCGGTAGTCGAACGCGAACACGTTCTGCCCGGCTATGGGCCTGCTCACGTTCTCGCTTGCGTTGACGAGGCCCTTCAGGCCCTGGGCGGCCAGCTTCGACGCGGCCGGCCGCTGGTTGGCGCCCAGGAGATGGTCGCCAGCGGTGGCCACGTAGCCCCAGTCGCTCGACGGGTCGGCGCCGACGAAGGCGTGCTGCTTCTGGCCCGTGTCCGCGTCCACCATCCAGCAGGAATTGCCGGACGCGACGAAGGCATGGCCGCCGCCCACGCAGACGAAGCCGGCGTTGTGGGTGATGAGCATTCGCACCGAGTCGGGCACGTCAATCTTCCACAGCGTGGTGCCGTTGTAGGCGTCCACGGCCCGCAGCGTGTTGTGGAGCCCGGCGATGAAGAGCTTGCCGTCGTCGAACAGCGGCGGCATGGCGATGGCGTGGCGGTCCACCACGTCGTCGGCGCCGGGCGGGCCGAACCACTGGAGGCAGAGATCGGGGTTGACCAGGCGGTCGCCGCTGCACCCGGTGTTGCCGGGGTCGGCGTAGATGTGCGTCCATTGCCCGGCGCCCGGAAGCGCCCCGCGGCGGGCCGACTTCCAGACGATGCCGCAGGCCCCCTGCTCGGACTGCCATCCGGACATGCCGTTGGCCTGCCAGCGGCCCACGTCCACAGGGCCCGGGTGGCCGCCCAGCACGACGGCGCCGCCGCAGGGCTGGAGCATCCGCAGCGCGGCGGCCGGCGCGTAGGGCACGCGCCCCGTCTCCAGGCATTCCTCCGACACGAGGAGGTTCGCGAAATAGTCCGCGTAGGGCGGCTCGTCTTCGGCGCAGTGATAGACCACGACCCGGCTGCCGTAGAGCCCGGCCCGGGTCAGCCTGTCCCGTGCCGCGCGGACCTGCGCCGGGTCCCTGTCCAGCGCGACGATGAAGAACTCCGAGCGCCGTGCGATCTCGCGGGCGAGCGCGCCGTCGCCGATGCCCAGGATGAGGCAGTATCCCCTGTGCGTGTCGGCGTGCTCGAGTGCCGTCTGGGCCGCCTCGACGCAGGCCGCATCGGGCTGATACGGGTCCTCGAAGGACGGGACGCGCTCCCGGACGCGGCCGGTCGGGGCTGGCCTGAAGCAGTAGATTATGCCGCGGTCCGTGCTGACGAACAGCGAGCCGTCGCTGACCGCCAGGCCGTACGCCCGGCCCTGCACCGGGGTGGACCAGAGCTCCCTGCCCGTGGCGGCGTCGAGGGCGACGACCCTAGCGTCGCCGCCTGCCAGGAGCGCGCGCCCGGCGATGATCATTGAACATGCACCGCTCGGGCCCGGCGCCGACCAGGCCGCGCCCTTCCTCAACTCCCTGAACAGGACCACGTCCTCCTTGCCGACGATGTGCGTCTGGGCGTGGAGGTAGCGGGTGTGCCAGGAGGCGGCGCGCTCGGCTGCGTGCCCGCAACTCTCGGTCGCGGCGGCGCGGAAGGCGGCCTCGTCGAACGCGAGTATCTCGTCGTCCCGCAGGAGGTAGATCAGGTCCCCCGCGAGCATGGCGCGCCCGCGCAGGCTGGTGACGCTGCCCGCGATGCCCATTGCACGGTCCCGCTCCCGCATGGGCATGGGGTCCCTGGAGACGCGGACGTTCAGGATGCCCAGCTCGCTCGGTCCGAAGACGAGCATGTCGTGCATCTTGCCGATGAAGTCCGAGCCGCCGGCGCGGCGCATGGGCGGGTTGCTGACCAGCGGCTCCCCGTCGGCGCGCCTGAACTCCGCCGGCGATGTCCGGCCGGTCGGCACGAACAGCACATCGTCCTCGACCAGTATCTGGCCGTGGGGCGCGTAGGGTATTTCCCGGTGCCAGAGGGTCTCGCCCGTCTCGGCGTCGGCGGCGTAGAGATGGACGCCCAGCGGTGGCAATAGCCCGGCGGCGAAGTAGGCCGTTCCCTCGACCACGGTCACGCCGGTCCGCACCGGCCACGCGGAGACGATGCGCTCGTTGCCGATGCAGCGCCTGGCGCCCGGGGCCGCGCGGAACGTCCAGACGGTCTCGCCCGTCGCCCCGTCCAGGCAGTAGGCACGGCCGTCGTCGGACCCGAAGTACACCTTGCCCCGCCACAGGGTCGGGGCGACGCGGACGGCGCCGTCCACGTGGCGCACCCATTGCGTCTCCCCCGTGGCGGCGTCCAGGCAGAAGACGGCCTCCTCGGTCGAGGAACCGAAGTAGAGGCGGCCGTCCGCGATCACCGTGTGGAAGGCGTAGTCGAAGGTGATCGACTCCGTCATCGTGGGCTCGCGCGTGCCGCCCCTGAACGCGGGGGAAGGCGGATGGTCCGCCTGGTAGGCCCATGCGAGGCCGAGGGGCAGCCGGAGCTGCTCCGCCGAGACGCCCGTCCGGTCGGCGTCGCCGCGGCAGTTCGTCCAGTCCGCCGTGGCCGCCTGCGCGAGGGCCAGGTACACCAGAGCAATGCCGACCCTTACAGCCATATAACGCCTGTCTGACACGCGATCCCTCCTCTTCCCGGTCCCTTGTCCTCCCACCCGCCCATGATACCGGAAAGCCTCGGGGCGGAGGGCGGACCGGCCAGTCACTTCATTATCTTGCAGGCCACGTCGCGGGCGAAGGGCGGGACCGTGAGGTGCAGCTCGCCCCCCGACGCCCTCGCGGTCTCCTGCTTGAGCGTCGCCGCGCGCCACGTGTCCCACCACTGGACGCGGTAGGCGCCGTCGGCCAGGCCGCTCAGCCGAAGCTCGACGCCGTCGAGCCGCTCCGGCGCCGCCCCGCCCACTACTGATTTGAACCACGTCGCCTGACGGTTGAGCAGCCAGATGCAGGCGCAGTCCTTTCCCTGAAGGCCGACCACGCGCACCCGCTCATCCGACGCGGCGGCCGAGGTGGGTGCGAGCCCGGCCGTGGTGAAGGGGACGTCCGCCAGGAACAACGCCAGCGGGCGGTAATGGCCGTAGGCGTCCCGCTTGTCCAGCTCCTCCCACCACCAGAACATGCCCGTGCTCGATATGCCCGACAGCGCGCTGGCCCAGAGCATGTTGTGGAAGTGGACGAGCTCTTCGTCCTGCTTCATCTCGTCGGCCTGGCCCCACCTCTGCGTGGCGAGCCCGCACTCCCCGAACATGGCGGGCTTGCTGTCGGGCACCGTCTTCCGCAGCAACGTGGCCTTCGCCAGTATGGCCTCGACTTCGTCTTTCCAGTTGCCCTCCTTGTCCGGCCGCAGGTACCAGTGCATCTGCGGCAGGTCCAGTTCGGGGTGGCGCCAGTCATTCGGGCTGTCGCCCCAGGCGCTGGTCGCCCGCAGGTGGCCGTAGGGGTCTATCTGCTCCAGGTATTGGCCCGTCTCCGAATAGAACCTCCCCGTTGGCAGGCCCGGGTTCATCTCGTTGAAGTACTCCCAGCAGGCGACGTTGGTCGAGCAGCCCCAGCGCCCCACCGCGTAGCGCAGCAGGTTCCTGGCGTGCCGGATGGCCGTCTCATACGCCGCGCTGCTCGCGTCCCCGAGCTTGTTCATGTAGAGGTCCCGCGTCAGGAGGCAGAGCTGCAAGTAGATGCCGTGCTCCTCGGCGGCCTCGACCACCTTGTCCAGCATGAAACAGTCCACGAGGTTGTAGTCGCCCAGGACGGGGCGGTTCGGGTCGGCCTCCCAGAGCAACTCGACCTCTCCGCCGGCTTCTTTCAGCGAGAGGTCCTTCAGCCACACAGTGCCGGCGCCGGCCAGCCGGAAGGTCGGCCCGCTCAGCCAGAGCTCGCCTTCCCCGGTCGTGAACTCGCCCCTGAAGTCTCGCCACCGGCCGGCGGGCGTCTCGCCCACGGCCCCGGTGAGGTCGGCGGAGTTGATCTTGACCTGGAGCCCCGGCCGCCCCTCCCCCATGACGGCTCCGCTCAGGACGTAGCGCGCGCCCGGGCGCAGGGCCGTCGGATGGGAGGGCGAGCACCTGACGCTGGCGCCCTGTCCGGATATCTTGACGCACTGCAACCCCGCGTCCCCCTCGGCGCCGGGTATCGGGGCAAACGGCGGCTTCCAGCTCCACGTCCTCGCCCAGGCGCTCTTGCGCGCCTCCAGGCCCATGGCCCAGTCGTCGCAGCCCGTCCAGATGCGCACGTAATTGGCGCCGTTGCGCGCGAGTTTCCCGAAAACCTCCCCCACCCGGTTGATCCGCACGTGCTGGCTGACGCCCATGAAGGCCACGTTCTGCCCGATGGCGAAGAAGGGCGTGCCGTCGTCGAACTCCATAAAACGCGGGTCCTTCGCCGAGACGCGCAGGAAGCCCCTGCCCTGCGAGGCGATGCACTCGAAGGCGACTGCGTTCGAGCGCGCCGTCCCGTCCGCGTCCTTGAGCAGCGCCACGCACGTGTGCCTGCCGGCCTCGGTCGGCGCGAACCGCGCCCTCCAGCCCGGCAGCCCCAGGGGGTAGTACCAGTCGCTCTTCCTCTCGCCCTCGCCCAGGGCGCGCCACTCGTAGTCCTGGCAGTAGAACGCCGGGACTGCCAGCCGCCGGCCGCCGGGCGTCTGGATCTCGACGTCCAGCGCGACTTCTGCGGCGTCGAACGGGTTGGCGTACTCCTTCTCCAGACCGATCCGGAACTCCATTCTGGCGAAGGTTTCGACGGCGCCGTCGCTGACGGCAAGGACCGGTTCCGGCCCGGCCAGGCATGTGCGAGCGGCCGGCGCAGCGCAGAGCAAAGCCGCCGCCAGGGCCGTCGCAGCCCCTCGCCAACTGCTCCTACGGCTTCGGTTTCCAGCCATTTCGCCTTGCACCTCCCCCTTGCGTTACCGGTTCGCCGCCGTCCCTACGGCACGGGCATGAGCGTCACGACGGTCCGGCCCGTGACGTCAAGGTCCAGTTCTCCCCAGGCACGGTCGCCATCGGGTTGCGCCGTCAACTCCTGCCGGCGGGCGTCCCCGCCCCCGGCCGCCGAGACGGCGTACCGTCCCGCCCGCGTCAGGAGCAGGCGGAGCCGCACGGGCACCGGCGCCGGCGGCGGAACTGCCGCCCGCTCGAACCGCACGTAGTCGAACGTGGCCCGGCTGCCGCCGCCCCCGAACACGCGGAAATTCATCTCCGCCTCCTGCGGCGCGAGGTCACTCATCGTGTCGGCGAACGCCGCGCGCGCCTCGCCCGGACCCTCGCTCGAGGCGACCTGGACGGCCTGGCCGTCGGCGAACTTGAACTCCAGCGTCCATCGTCCCTGGCAATTCGTCGCGGCCGTCTCGACCGTCGGGAACTTGCGCGGGTCGAACCAGAGCTTCCGGTAGAAGCCGCAGTGGGTGCGCCCCGCGTCGACGGTCAGGGTCACCTTCCCGTCGGCCCATTCGGGCTTGCCCCAGAAGGCGTGCCATCCCGGCCCCCAGGCCCGGTCGAACTCGTCGCCCGGGTCGTCCGGCGCCCGAAGCGCGCTGACCTCGGCCGGGTTGACCACGAGGACGACCTTGCCGCTGTCGCGCTCGCTGGCGGCCACGTAGACGCCTTGCAGGGGCGAAGCGTCCGGCGAGGTCATCGAGACGTCCAGCCTCCGGGCGCCTTCGCCCGCGAGCTGAAGGTAGTCGGCAAAGACCGCGTAGGCGGGCCGGGGCTGGCCTTTCTCGTCAATGATGCCGTACTCGTGCGCGTCACCCCCGGCGTGGAAGTTCGTCACCTTCGCCACGCCGCAGGCCGTCAGGCGGGCCATGCCGGTGTTCGTCTCCCGCTCCTGCGCCTGCGGTGTCATGCCCCGCCCGCGCCAGGTGGGTCCCTGCTCGTTGGTGTAGATCTCCGTGCCGTAGCCGAGGGACATCAGATGCCCCTCCACCTGCCCGTAGCCGATGTCCCACAGGCCGAGCGGGGCGTAGCAGTGGAAGCCGAACAGGTCCACCTGGTCCACAATGCCGTTCTCCACCATCGTCGTCACGAACGGGTCGGTCCATCTCCACGTCGTGCCGGCCATCCCCCCCAGGATCACCCGCGCCGTCGGGTCGTGCGCGCGAACGATGGGAATCATCGCCTTGGCCAGGTCGGCGAATTCCTGCAGCGTGCCCCTCCAGAAGCTTCCGTAAGGGTAGTTCGCCTCGTTCCATATCTCCCAGTCTTCGACGCGGTCGGCGTACTTCGAGACGATCCGCTCGACGATGGCGCGGTAGCCGTCGGTGTCGGGCGGCGTCATGTGCTTGCGGTCTCCGCCCTCGGCGTAGCGCTCCGGGCTGATGGCAGCCCATTCCGGCGTGCCCTCCAGGATCATCTGGCAGTGGTCGCTCATGGCGAGGTAGCGCTCCATGTGGGCGTCGTACCTGGCCCATTGATCCGGGTCGTCCGGCGGGCCGATCCACCACGGACGCGAGCTGCATCGCAGCCAGGTCCAGTCCCGGCAGATGTCCGGCGTCAGCGCCGTCGGGCCGTTGAAGGCCAGGGTCACGCCCGTGTGCAGCCCGAAGCCCACGGCGCGCGCCGGGCGCGTGCGGCGTTCGATCTGGAGCGCGTCGAAGTAGACCGGCGCCGTGCCGCTCGCGCGCAGCGTCAGGCCCACAGCGGCCCTCGCGGGCGGCGGCACGTAAACGATCCGCGTGAACTCCACCGGGCAACCCGCGTACCTGGACTCGGTCGTCACGGTACTGTGCGAGAGGGGGTTCACGAACATCTCGTTCCAGAGAATTACGCCGCCCATGGCAAGGGACAGGCCCGCCCCGTCTTCCATGTAGGCGCCGCGCACGCGCAGGTAGCACGGCCCGGCGCCGAGGGCCGGCAGCGCCACCTCCAGCGCCGCGCCCGGCTCGATGGCGCCGGGGACTTGCCCGGATTCTGCCCCGGCGGGCAGAGCCCGCGTCTTCCCCGCCTCGAGGGCCGGAGCGAACTCCAGGCGCGAGCCGTCGAAGCGCCCCCAGCGGGCCAGGGGCTCCGCCCCCTCCGGCTCCACCTGCCCCACCGGCAGGCGCCATTTCAGGGGCTCTCCGAGCCCGGCCTCCTCGGTGGGCGAGACGGCCGGGTAGTCGTGCAGGTCCACCGCGCAGTCCCGCAGGTCCCGCGCCAGCCGCGCCATCGCCACGACGGTCTGCGGGCCGAACGGCCAGAGCCTGGGGTTGTCCCGCGAGGTCCACAGCCGGCTGGAGGAGATGATCGCGCGGCGCGGGCCGTGCTCGACCACGAAGAGCTGCGGCGTGTAGTCGGTGCCGGTGGCCTGCCGGCTGCGGACCAGCGGGTAGAACCTGCCCGCCGTCGGCACGAGCCACCGCGCCAGCAGGTTCCTGTGGACTTCCGGCGCCTCCGGGATGTAGCGCAGCAGGAGGTCCGTCGGCGTGTGCCGCGCCGCCGAATAGACCATGTCCACCTGCCAGTTGAACTGCATGCCCAGGGACTCGTGGATGGCCGTGGTCTGCCAGGCGAACCTGGGGGCCTCCGGCTCCAGTCGCCAGTCGCCGGAGGCATCCTGCGCAATCGTTACCTCGAAAGGCGCGGGCGCGAGGGAGACCACAGGGCCGCCGGCCGAGACCGGCGGGGCCACGCTTGCGGACGGCCCCGGCGCGCAGAGGGCCACGAGCACGCCCCCCGCGTCGAGGAACGACTTGATCGGCTCGATGCAGATCGCGGGAATCGCTGAGCCCTCGAACATCAGCGCGTCGCAGCGGCCGGCGGAGAAGGCGGCCCCGTCGGCGATCTGCCCCGCCGTGAGGCGGTCAACGGCGACGCCTGCGTCCCCGAGCCATTCGGCGGCCCGGTCCAGGTAAGCGGCGTCGATCTCGAACCGGTCCGTCCGGGTGCTGCGCCCGGGGTCCCAGACGACGACGCGCGGCTCCGCGGCCAGTGCCTGCGCCCAGCCGCACGCCAGCGCCAGCGCGAACAACAGGGCCTTCCGTGCATCCCGATTCACCGACATCACGGCTCCTCACTCTCTGACATTCGCTCTCAGAGTCAGTCCCTGGCAGATTGTAGCTCCGACATGCAGGAAAACCCAGGGCCTTTCGGGTTGTGAACGCAATAAGGTCCAGCCGGTTGGCCGCCGGCTCCTGCCGGCAGGCGGAAGGTCCGGCGGTTTGACTTGATTGAGCGCGCGGGCTATGCTCGACCCCTCTCAAGGGGTAGAGCCGAACCACTCGCTGCCTCGCAGGGGCGGACCGGGACTGAAAGGAGAGGGCTGCAATGCGCTGCGTCGGACGGATGATGATGGCTGCTGTCGCCGTCGCGTTTGCTGGCTGTGCGGCGCCGGTCTCCGCCGTGCAGGAGGACGCCCCCCCGGCCTGGGCGCCGGGACCCGCGCCGGAAGGCATCCCCGTCAAGCCCCTGCGCGTGCGCATCGTGGATTACGGCGCCGATGTCGGCACGGGCTGGTACCGCGGCGGCGGCAACTGGCAGACGGTGCTCACGGGCGAGATGGACGTGGACGGCGACGGCGACAAGGACGACGACTCCGTGGCCTTCGTCGCCTTCAGCCTGACCGACCCGATCAACCCCCGCTGGCCGACCTACGACGTGGAGGCGACCAGCGCCGTCTTCTACGGCGGCATGACGGAGTTTTTCGCGAACCTCCACGGGCGCATCTCCGAAGGCGGGATCAACGCCGAGCACGAGCACCGGGACGACTTCAACCTGATGGGCGCCGCCAAGGGGCCGGGCCAGGCCATGCGCGCCTACGGCTTCTGGTTCTGGGTGAAGGAGGACTTCCTGAACGGCGGCGACCGGTTCCGCGTCAGCTTCGACGAGCGGAGCATGATCGTGCCGCACTTCTCGCGCTACTGCGAGGGCTACGACGGCGCCCGATGGGCGGTGCGGGACGGCGAGCGGTTCTATGTCTCGAAGCAGACCTTCCTCGGGACCCACACGTCGCACGTGCTGCACCCGAACGAGACCGAGTGGGCGCAGTACACGCCCAATCCCCCCTATCACATCGTGTTTGACGCGAAGGAGGCGCGCTTCGCCCCGCACGAGTTCACGGACGTCACTGCCGTGGGGTTCTACATCGCCCGGGACACGCTCGAGCGCGGCGGCGTGGGCCTGAAGTGGCACGCCTTCGAGGCGTACGCTAACGTCCATCGCCCGGACGTCCCCAGCTTCCACCTGCGGATGGTGAGCGTCCCCGGCGACGAGGCGGCCGGGGTCGCGCCCTTCCACTTCAGCACCACCGAGGTCCCCTATGCCCTGTGGCAGCGCGTCTGGAAGTGGGCCGTCAGCAACCAGTACTGCTTCGACCTGGCGCCGGGATACGTCTTCGACCGCGACGGCGACATGGGCAGCATGAAGATGGGCTCCCTTGACCACGGGCCGAACGAGCCGGCCACGGACATGACGTGGCTCGACGCGGTGGCCTGGTGCAACGCCTTCTCGGAGCTGGAAGGGCGGACGCCCTGCTACTACGCCGACGCCGACCGCCGGCAGGTGCTCCGCGTCGTCAAGGAGCGGGACGACCCGGCGCAGTTCGGCCGCACGCCTGCCGTGTACGTCCGCTGGGACGTGGACGGGTACCGGTTTCCCACGCGGCCCGAGTGGGAGTCGGCTGTCGGAGGAGCCGAACGGGGCTGGGTCGGTGAGAACAGCGAGGGGACGACGCACCCGGTGGGTACGATGGCCCCCAACGAGCACGGCCTCCACGACATGCTGGGGAACGTGTGGGAGTTCTGCTGGGACGCCGGCGGCGATTCGTTCGACCCGGCCGGGCAGGACACGCACATCGTCCTGGGCGGGGGCTTCCGCTATCCCGAGAACGTTGCCGCGGTGGCGGCGCTGCCATACGGGGAGACGCCCTACGACGGCGGCTACAACATCGGGCTGCGCGTGGTGCGCGTGCCCGGGGGTTTGAGGAAGGCGCCGGCCGTATTGGTCGCGCCCACGGAGCCCGGCCTTGACGATTCGGGTCCCGTGCCGGCCTGGACGATACGGAGGGGGCAACGTATCCCGCCCCAGGGAGAGGCGCGGCCGCGCATGCCGGCCGGCCTCCGCATGGTCGAGATACCGGAGGGCGGCTTCACGCGTCGGGAGGACAATGCCGCAGTCACGCTCTCGCCCTTCTCCATGAGCGCCACGGAGATCGCCTACGCCGACTGGAACGCCGTCTACCAGTGGGCTGTCAGCGACGGCTACTCCTTCGACACCGACGGCGACATGGGCAGCATGGACCATCGGACGCGCGAGTTCGGCCACGGGCCGCTCGAGCCCGTGACGGACATCATCTGGCGCGACGCCGTCCTCTGGTGCAACGCCCTGAGCGAGATGACGGGCCGGACGCCGTGCTACTACACGGACGAGGAAAGGACGGAGGTCTGCCGCCGGGCGTGGCCCTGGCGCGTGCGGATGTGGCAGGGGACGTACGCCTACGCGCCGGCCGAGCTGCGCGAGCAGCCCATATACGTCCGCTGGCACGCAGACGGCTACCGGCTCCCCACCGAGGCCGAGTGGGAGTACGCCTACCGCGGCGGACTCGGGCACCCCGAGGCGCGGCATCACTGGCAGACGGTGGACGACGCCGGCCGCCTCCACGGCGGCCCCGAGCAGGCGGCCGACTACGGGCGGCTCGCGGAGAACTCCGACGACCACACCCATCCCGTCGGCCTGCTCAAGCCCAACCCCTACGGCCTCTACGACATGGACGGCAACGTGATGGAGCGCGTCTGGGACTGGGCGTTCTACGACTATTACCGGGCGCACAACCCCAAGGGGGGCGCCGGGTGGGACCTGTTCGGCAGGCCCATGCGCGGCGGGAGCTTCGCGACTGAGCCCCAGCCGGCCTACCGTCACTATAAGGAACTGCCCACGGCTCACAGGGCCACCCACGGCTTCCGCATCGTCCGTTGCGAGGCGGGCGTGCACCCCGAGCAGGAGGAGTTCACGCTGAAGACCGTTCTGGACATCGACCAGGGCGATTTCGATCCGCTCACGGGCCGGGTCTTCCGCGGGGACCTGATGCGCACGGGCTTCCACGATACCCGGGCCCCCCGAACGCTCGGCGGACCGAAGTGGCAGGTTGAGACCGGAGGGCCGGTCCGCTCCTCACCGGTCGTAGCCGACGACGTGGTCTACGTCGGCAGCGACGACCGGTGCGTCTACGCCCTCGACGCCGAAACCGGCCGGGAGAAGTGGCGCTTCGGGGCGCGCGGCCCCGTGCAGGGCTCGGCAGCCGTCGCCGATGGCGTGGTCTACATCGGCAGCGACGACGGCCATCTTTACGCACTGGACGCCGGGACGGGCGATATGCAGTGGAAGTTCAGGCGCAACTCGGAGCCCGTGCGCTGCGGACCGGCCGTGGCCTACGGCGTTGTGTGGGCCGGCTTCGGCACTTACAGCGGCGGCGGCCTGTCCGGCCTGGACGTCGAGACGGGCCAGGAGGTATGGCGCTATCGCTTCTACGGAATGAACGGCGGGCCGGTCGGCGTGAGCACGGACGGCGAGACGATCTTCGCCCCTGCCGCGGACATCCACATGTTCGCGGCCGACATCCGTACGGAGTACCCGGTCTGGACGTGGCACCCGCCTCCCTGCCATGCATCCACGCCGGTCTGGGAGGACCTGGTCTTCCATCACGGCCGCGAGCGGCTGCACGCCTTCAAGAAGGAGACGGGCCAGAACGTCTGGCGCATCCTCCGGCCCGATCCGCCGAAGGCCGACCGCAATCCCACCTCGTCTCCGGCCGTGCATGACGGCACGCTCTACGCCGGGTGGAAGGACGGGATGGTCCAGGCCGTCGACGCGCGCACCGGGGAGGTGCGTTGGGAGTTCCAGGCAGGCAGCTACTGCTTCTCCTCGCCCGCACTGGCGGGCGGGGTCGTCTGCATCGGCAACGACGACGGCTGCCTCTACGCGCTGGATGCCGGCTCGGGCCACTTGCTTTGGACGTTCAAGACCGGTGGCCTCGTGCGCTCCTCGCCGTGGGTCGAGGACGGGGTCGTCTTCGTCGGCAGCGACGACGGGTGCGTCTACGCGGTTCACTGAGCGCGCAGGGAGAAGGACCATGTGCAGGTGGGTCGCGACGTTCGTGTTGATGGATCTGCTGACGACGGTCGGGATCGCTGCCGGGGCTGCTCGTGACGGCGACAGGCATTGGGAAGCCAAGCCGGCGGCTGCCGATGCGCCCGTGCGTCCGTGCCACGCGCGCATCGTGGACTACGGCGACGACTTCGCCTGGAACTACAACGAGCACATGTACAGGGGCGGCTTCCAGAACCAGAGGGGCATCCCGAAACTCGACCTGGACGAGGACGGCCAGCAGGACGACTGCGTCGCCTACTGGGAGTTCAGCCTGACCCAGCCGCTCAACCCCGTGCCGCCGCACTGGGACACGGAGGCGACCAGCTCAATCTTCTACGGGGGATTCACGGGGTTCTTCCTGAACCGCCAGACGAGCTCGTTCACCGAGATGTGCACGAACGTGGACCACCCCGGCGACAACATCAACATGATGGTGACCGCCAACAACCAGCCCTACCGCTGTTACGGCATCTGGCTCTGGCAGAAGGAGGATTTCCTCAACGGCGGCGACGCGCACCGGGTCAGCTTCGACGCGCAGAGCGTGATCGGATTGCACATCGGCCGCTACTGGGTCAGCGTGGACGAGGGCCGTTACGCCGTGCAGGACGGCGATCAGTTCTACATCTCGGAGTTCACCTTCGCCGGCGACTGTTACGAGGGGCAGAGCCGGGGCACCGGCATCACGCACGTGCTGCGCCCGACGCAGACGCGCTGGGCCCGGTACGACCCACAGCCACCCCACGACATCGTCTTTGACCCGGCGCGCGCGGAGTTCAAGGAGCACTCCTTCAGTGACGTGCAGGCCGTCGGCTACTACGCCGCCAAGACGGATTACACCACCGGCTCCACCTGGCTCAAGCAGTATGCCTTCGAGGTCTATGCGTCCGTGCACCGGCCCGACCGGCCGAGCGAACTGCTGGACATGGCGGCGATTCCCGAGACGGAGCTTGCGCTGGCGGAGGGCCGGACGGTCCGCGTGCCGGCCTTCCACGTCAGCACGTGCGAGGTGCCCTACGCCGCATGGCAGAGGGTCTGGCGCTGGGCGGTCAGCCCGATGTACGCCTTCGAGCCCGGATACGTCTTCGACCGGGACGGCGACATGGGCAGCATGGACCTCGGCAGCCACGAGCACGGGCCGAACGAGCCGGCCACGGACATGACGTGGCTGGACGCCGTCGCCTGGTGCAACGCCCTCTCGGAACTGGAGGGCAGGGAGGTTGTCTATTACGCCGACGCCGGGTTCGGCACGCCCTTCCGCAAGGTGCGGGAGCGCTGGTACGACCGCGAGACCAACCGCAAGTATGTCCCGAAGGTCCACGTCAAATGGGACGCGGACGGATACCGCCTGCCGACGGTAGCCGAGTGGGCGGCGGCCGCGGGGAACGCGCGGTCGGGATGGACCGGGGAGAACAGCGGAGGTGCGACGCACCCGGTCGGCACGATGCAACCCAACGAGCACGGCGTCCATGACGCGCTCGGCAACGTGTGGGAATGGGTGTGGGATGCGGGGGAGGATTTCGACGACCCCGCGGATGAGTCGCACACCGTGCTGGGCGGCGGGCTGTCCTATCCGGAGACGGAGACCGGCTCGCCATACGGCGACGTGCCCTTCTCCGGCAACTACAACATCGGCTTCCGCGTGGTCCGGAACGTCGGCGGGAAGGCGGCCATGCCCCCGACCGACGTCCCGGCAGGACCCGGCGTCCCCCACTGGACGTTCCGGAAAGGCGAGAAGACACAAGGGATCGAGCCGACGCCGACTGCCGGGCCGCTGCTGGAACTCGTCTCCATACCCGAAGGGACGTTTCCGCGCGCCGACGGCACGGAGATGTTCATATCGGCGTTTCGGATGGCTCGTTGCGAGACGACTTACGACAAGTGGCAACGCGTGCGGGACTGGGCGGAGGCGAAGGGCTATTCGTTCAACTACGACGGCGACATGGGCAGCATGTATCACGAGACGGGCCTGCACAGCCACTCCCCTGACGAGCCCGTTACGCGCGTCACGGCGTTCGACATGTTCGCCTGGTGCAACGCGCTGTCGGAAATGGATGGGCGGACGCCGTGCTATTATGCCAACGAGGCCCGCAGGGAGGTTTACCGCCAGTCGCTGCCGTACCGGGAGGCCATGACGTTCCGCGGCCCGTGGGGCAACGGTGTCAGCGGCAGGGACCGCGAGGCCGTCTTCGTCAACTGGGCGGCCGACGGCTACCGGCTGCCCACGCGGGCGGAGTGGGAATACGCCTGCCGGGCCGGCTCCGACGCGCTCTACTACTGGGGCGACCGCTTCGACGAACGCTACGCCTGGTGCGCCGAGAACGCCGACCGCACGACCCACCCCATCGGGAAGAAACTGCCCAACGCCCTCGGCCTGTACGACATGGCGGGCAACGTATTCGAGCGGTGCTGGGGCGCCGGCAGGTCCGAGTACGATCCCTTCGACCTGCGCAATCCCAAGGGCAGCGTGGGTACCTATCATTCGTCCATCGTCCGCGGCGGCTCATTCAGGTACCCCTCGACCGGCCCGTACGCCCGTTACTTCCAGCCGGCTTACCAGCGGCCCGGCTGCCGGCAGTGCTTTGCGTACCCCGAGATCGGGTTCCGGGTCTTGCGCTGCGAGGCCGGGACGCATCCCGCCGACGGCGTCGAGACCGTCGAGATCATCCTCAACGATGTGGACACAAGCGTGCCGCCCGACCTTCTGGCGCGCGCGACGTTCCGCGGCGGGCTGCACCGGACCGGCGTGTATGACACGAAGGGCCTGCCGGAGTTGGGAGGGCTGAAGTGGAAGTTCCAGACCGGCGGCCCGGTGAAGAGTTCCCCGGCCGTCGTGGACGGCGTCGTTTACGTCGGCTCGGACGACGGCCACCTCCACGCGCTGGACGGCGAGACCGGCGGCGAGGTGTGGAAGTTCAAGGCAGGCGGGCCCGTCCATTCGTCGGGGACGGTTGCGAACGGACGCGTCTATTTCGGGAGCAACAGGGGCTTGCTGTACGCGCTCGACGCGCGCTCGGGCGAACCGGCCTGGCAGTTCACCGTGCCGGGCTGCAAGAGCGTCGGCGGCTCGCCCGTCGTCGCCTACGGCTGTGTCTTCGCCTACATGCGCGGATGGGGCTACAAGACCGGGCTCGTTGCCGTGGACGCCGAGTCGGGCGAGAAGATCTGCCGCTATCCAATCTCTGACGCCCCGAACATCCTGCACGCGTTCACCCTCGCTGAGGGTCAGTTGCTTGCCAACGGCGGCGGCAACGCCAACGGCATGGGTGCCGGCTGCAATGCGGTGGACGTGCGGACGGGCAGGCCCAGGGAACTACGCACGGACCGCGTCAGCGGCACGCCCGTTTACGAGGACGGCGTGGTGTACGGCAGCGGGATGTGCATATCCGCAGTGGACTTCCAGACCGGGCAGGAGAAGTGGGTGACCTGGCTCGAAGGGACGGGCTGGAAGGACCCCGAAACCTACCAGAGCACCAGCCACGCCGCGCCGCTGCTTTACGGGGGCAGCCTCTACGTGGGCAACGAGACGGGCCACTTCTACGCGTTCGACGCCCTGCGCGGAAAGAGGCGCTGGAGAATCGATGTCGGCGGTCCGGTGCGTTCCTCGGCCGCCGGGGCGGGCGGCGCCGTCTACTTCGGCTGCGACGACGGGCATCTCTACGCCCTCGACGCCGCGACCGGCCGCGAGCTGTGGAAGTTCAAGACCGCCGGGCCGATACGGTCCAGCCCTTGCGTGGCCGACGGGGTTGTGTACGTCGGCAGCGACGACGGCTGTCTCTATGCGGTTCACTGAGCCGCCCGCGGCCGGGCCAGGCGCGCTGCGCCTGAGGCTGCCCGCGCGGCTTTTTGTCCTTGCTTAGGTGTCGCCTCAATATACAATACCATTGCTGAAATGGCGCGGCGGCACGTCATGGGGAGGACTGCAAGATGACCTGGATCGACAAGATATTCGCTGGCTGTGCGGTTCTGGGCGGCGTTCTCTTCGTCATCAGGCTGGTGCTGTTCTTCATCGGCGGTGGCGAAGTCGAAGCGGAGGCCGACGTCGGGGACATAGGCGATCTGGGCGACATCGGCGACGTGGGGGACGTGGACGTCGGCGACATCGACGACCTGGAGGGGATGGGGGACACGGACGTCAGCTTCCGCCTGCTCTCCTTCCAGGGGATCACGGCCTTCTTCATGATGATCGGCCTGGTCGGCCTGGCGCTTCACCTGGAGACCGAGACCGCCGAATACTGGGCCGTCGCCGGCGCGTTCGCCGCCGGGATGGTGTCCCTGTTCATCATCGCCTACCTGTTCTCGCTCATGAAGAGGCTCCAGTCCAGCGGCACGCTCAGCCTGGGCAACGCGATCGGGCAGGTCGGTTCGGTATATCTCACGATACCGGCCGACGGCACCGGCAAGATCCAGGTCCCGGTGCAGGGCAGCCTGAAGGTCTTTGAGGCCGTCACGGAAGGCGGCGGAGAGATCAGGACCGGCGAACGCATACGAGTGGTGAACGTCGTTAGCGGCAACATAATGGTCGTTGAGGCGCTCGCCGCGCATTCAGGGGAGGAGTAACGATGCCTCCGACGGGTGGTCTGTGGCTGCTGGCGATAGTGGCTTTCGTCGTCGTCGTGCTGTTCACGATTATCTTCCTGGCCTCGCGCTATAAGAGGTGTCCCTCGGACAAGATACTGGTGGTTTACGGCAAGGTCGGCGTGGGCCGGCCGGCCAAGTGCATCCACGGCGGCGCGGCGATGATCTGGCCGCTGATCCAGGACAACGCGTTCCTCAGCCTCACCCCGATGACCATCAGCATCCCGCTCCAGAACGCGCTCTCCTTCCAGAACATCCGCATCAACGTGCCCAGCACGTTCACGGTGGCCATCACGACCGACCCGACGGTCATGATGAACGCGGCGGAGCGCCTGCTCCACCTGCGCCTGACCGACATCGAGGACATGGCGCGGGAGATCATCTTCGGCCAGCTCAGGCTGACGGTCGCCTCGCTGACCATCGAGCAGATCAACCAGGACCGTGAGAGCTTCCTGGAGGCCATCCGCCGCAACGTCGAGCCCGAGCTGAACAAGATCGGCCTCTACCTGATCAACGTCAACATCACCGACATCACCGACGAGTCGGAGTACATCGTCGCCCTCGGCAAGAAGGCCGCCGCCGAGGCCATCAACCGTGCCAAGGTGGACGTGGCCGAGCACGAGAAGCTGGGCGCCATCGGCCAGGCCGAGGCCAACCGCGAGAGGGCCATCCGCGTCGCCGAGAACGAAGCCCAGGCCACCAAGGGCGAGAAGCACGCCGAGGCCGACCGCCGCATCTACGTCCAGGGCCAGGAGGCCGAAGCCATCACCGGCGAAAACCACGCCAAGGCCGACATAGCCGACGCCAACGCCGAACTGGCAACCAAAGAGGCCGCCGCGCTGCAAAAGGGCGAGGTCGCCAGGCGCGAGGCCCAGGTCCAGATACAGAAGGCCGAATACCTCGCCGAGCAGGAGCGGCTGAACGCCTCCGAGGTCGTGCGCGAGGAGGTGGACAAGCGCAAGGTCGAGATCGCCGCCGAGGCCGAAGCCGAGCGCAACCGCCGCACCGCCCGCGGCGAAGCCGACGCCATCCTCATGCGGTACGAGGCCGAAGCGAGGGGCATCCGGCAGGTGCTCGACAGCAAGGCCGCCGGCTACGCCTCCCTGGTGGAGAGCTGCCAGGGCGACGCCAGGGCATCCGCGACATTGCTGATGATCGAGAAGATCGAGGACATCGTCGCGCGACAGGTCGAGGCCATCAGCAACCTGAAGATAGACCGGATCACCGTCTGGGACTCCGGCGGGGGCGACGGGGCCGGCTCCTCGACCGCCGGGTTCCTGTCCGGCCTGATAAGGAGCATCCCGCCGCTGCACGACCTGGCCGACATGGCCGGCGTGGAGCTGCCCGACTACCTGGGACGCATGGCCGAGACCAGGCCCGCCGCTCCCGTGCCCAAGCCCGTGCAGCCGAAGCCGCCGGCCGAGGAGGAACCCGAAGCGTAGCGCCGTAAACCGGCGGGCCGGTCATCGGCGCCACGCAGGGCGCAGGCTGAAGGACGGTGGCCCGGCGGGGATTGTCATTCCTCGGGTTTGCTGAAGACGTAGAGCAGGTTCGGTTCGCTGCAGATGTAGAGGACGCCCGCGGCGTCCATCGTGATGCCCTCGGGCTTGGGCGGGCCCTCCTCCAGGCCCGACTCGCCGTCGTCCAGCGACATCCGCGAGATTTCCTTCCCCTCGACCGTGCATTCGACGGCGCAATAGGACTCGTGGCTGAGGATGAGCAGGTGGCCCGTGGGGGCGTGGTAGTAAACGTCGGACAGGTCGCGCATCCCCAGCGACTGTTTCTCGATGTCCCAGGGCTGCTCGACCTTCGGCGTCGGCCCCTCCTCGGGGACTTCGACCAGCCGGTATATCCTGCGCGGGCCCTTCTCCTTAACGGCGAAGAAGCGCCGCTTCTTGGGGTTCGGGTCGCAGGCGACGCCCTCGATCCCCTGGTTCCCGCCGGACCGGGGGTCCAGGACGATCTTGCGGCATGAGGCGTAGTCCACGGCCTCCGTGTCCGGCCCGATGCGTACGAGGACGAGCGTCTGCCTGCCCTCCTCCGCGATGACGAACGCGTCGCCGTTGACGTGCGCGATGCCCTCCGTGTCGGAAAATCCCCTCAGCGGGATGAAGCGCCTGGGGACGCCCTCCAGGGAGAGCTCGACGACGACGGTCGGGCTGTTGAGGACTACGAAGAGGGTCTTCGTCACCGGGCTGTAGGCCAGCCCGGAGGCGTTGTCGCCCACGCCCTTTATTCGCACGGGCTCGCGGGCCAGGCGGTAGGACTCCAGACCCACCGGGGCGGGTGGCTCCGGCGGCTGCTGCTCGGCTGCCGGGGACGCTGCGGCCAGCACAAGGGCGATCATCAGGATAAGTCCGGGACGCATCTGTATGCCTCCAGGCGGATGGGTGACAACCGGTGCCTGCTCGGTTAGTATAGCATTTCGCGCGGCCGCCGGGCCAGTCGGCGGCCGGTGACGGACCTTTGAGGCTTTCGGAGGAGAGCGATGGCAGAAGCAAGGAAGCTGGCGGTCGTGGGTTTCGATTCTATCTCGCTGCCGACGCTGCTCCAGTTCGTCGAGCGCGGCGTGATGCCGAACGTGGCGAGGCTCATCAATGGGGGCAGCCTCACGCAGACGTGGCCGTGCTTCCCGATGGAGACGGGCACGAACTGGGCCTGCCTGGCAACTGGGGCGTCGCCCTGGGTGACCGGCTGCAACATGAGCACCCACTTCCCGGGCAGGCCGCTGGACGAGTGGAGCACGGGGTTCCCCGCGTCCGTGTGCCGGGCGGAGCAGCTATGGACGGCGGCCTACCGGGCCGGCAGGCGCTCGGTCGTGTTCGACTGGGCGCAGTCGCACCCGCTCGCGTTCGAGGACGGGATAGTCCACGTCGGCGAGGACGGCCGGCCGGACAACGCCTTCCGGGCGCTCCAGGAGGTCCGCGCCTACACGACGCACCCGCGCCAGCCCGGCCCGCACGTGGCGCAGGTCGAGCCGCGCCCCGCCGAGGAGTGGCCCGGCGCGCCGGAGGGGGCGCTCGAGTTCGAGGTGCCCATCCTACCCGGCGGCGCCAGCCGATACCGGCAGGTCAGATCCCTGGCCGCGCTCGTGCTGAGGGGCCAGGACGGCTATGACCGCGTGCAGCTCCACGCATCGCGGCGCGAGGCGGAGCCGCTGTTGACGTTCCGCCTCGGCGAGATGACCGACTGGGCCTACCATACCTTCAGGGCGGACGGGCAGGACGTGCGCGCCGCCGTGCGGGGCAAGCTGCTCAAGCTCTCCCCCGACGGGGGCACCGTCCATCTCTACCTGAGCGAGATATACCCGCTGGACGACTTCGTGCACCCCTCGGAGCTCGGGCCGGAGTTGGTGGAGGAGTGCGGGCCGTTCATCATCCAGTGCTCCCGCCAGCAGGTGGTGCAGGGCGGCGCGTCCGACATCGCCACCTACTTCGAGGAGCAGGAGTACCTGGCCCGCTGGTGGCGCGACGCCGCCGGCCACGTCCTGGCCAGCCACGACTGGGACCTGTTCATGCTCAAGTGGCACGGCCCGGACTGGACGAACCACCTGACGATGTACATGATCGACCCGCGCCACCCGATGTACGAGGAGGACCGCGCCGCCGAAGGCTGGGCCATGTGGGACCGCCTGATGGGCTGGGGGGACGACATCGTGGCCCGTGTCGTCGAGGCCGCCGGGCCGGACGCGCTCATCGCCCTGGTCAGCGACCACGGCGGCGACACGCAACTGCCCGACCCGGACCCCGCGCCGGCCCTGAACGATATCCTCGCCCGGCACGGCTGGCTGGTGCGGGACGACGGCGGCGCGATTGACTGGGCCTCCAGCGTCGCCTACGGCCGGGGGCACTACGTGTTCCTCAACGTCAAGGGCCGCGACCCGGCCGGGGTCGTCGAGCCGGGGGACGAGTACCTGGGGCTGCGCGACGAGATCGCCGGGGCACTGCTCTCGGCCACCACCGAGGGAGCGCGGCGCATCTTCCAGGCAGTGCTCCCGGTCGAGAAGGCCGGACGGCTCGGCGTCGGCGGCGACCGTGTGGGAGACATCTTCCTCTGGCCCCGGGAGCGGCACCCCCTCGCCGTCGTCAACAAGGAGGAGTTCTGGAAGACGCACACGAGGGAACAGACCGGCACGTGGGACTGGCCGCGGCTGAACGCCGGCTCGCACTCGGACGACTCCTACTTCATCCTGAGCGGGCCGGGCGTCAGCGAGGGCTACAGGCGGGGCCGTCCGACGCTGATCACCAGCGTCGCGCCGACCCTTGCCAGGGCCGCCGGCATTCCCGTGCCGGCCGACGCGGACGGCAGTATACTGTGGGACTTCTTCGGCTGATTGCCCTGGCTTGCGGGCGGACCGCCGGGAGGGAGGCTCATGGGCTGTTGCATCGCTATCGTCGGCATGATGGCGCCGCGGATACTTCTGATCCTGGTATTCGTGCTGACGCACTGGTTCAGCGTAGCTTACCAGACGTGGGTCTGGCCGCTGCTGGGCTTCCTGTTCATGCCCTACACCACGCTGGCCTACATGGCGGCGATGCTCAAGAACAACGGCTCGCTCAGCGGCGGCTGGGTGGCGCTGTTCATCGTGGCGGTGATCCTGGACGCGGGCCATTGGGGCAGCGGCGGGGTCTTGCACAGGCAGCGCCGCAAGTAGGGCTACCTTTGCCATACACGCAACGAGATGAGCTTGACTCTCCCCCAGCATGACCCGGAGGCGGCCGCCCAGGGCCGCCGTTTCCTCAGCGTGCGCAGCATCACCATCGGCTGCGCAATGGCCGTCGTCATCGGACTGGCCGAGCCCTACCTGACGGTCTATCTGGCCTCGTCGTATCTATTCACCGATTACCACGGCGGCGGGGCGTCCTTCCTGATATTCATGCTGTTCCTCCTGTTCAACGTGCTGCTGAAGTCTGTGGACCGGCGGATGGCCCTGACGACGGACGAGTTGCTGTTCGTCGCCGCCATGATGTTCGCGAGCGGCTCCATTGTGACCTCGGGCGGCGTCGTGCACATGATTCCACTG
>Ga0180432_10000683_pt1 | contig 55827 bp, 47 predicted proteins | sample SS_ome_10_FD_132414 | JGI IMG/M metagenome (GOLD analysis project Ga0180432, IMG submission 132414) | Hypersaline lake sediment archaeal communities from the Salton Sea, California, USA - SS_1_MS_2 metaG | ecosystem: Environmental > Aquatic > Non-marine Saline and Alkaline > Hypersaline >... | reverse complement strand
GCCAATACCTTCGTGATCGCCGCCGTCAACGTCGTCTTTCCGTGGTCAACGTGACCAATCGTGCCTATGTTTAAATGCGGCTTCGTGCGCTCAAACTTTTCCTTCGCCATGCTCTTGCCTCCTATCCTTTGGATTCATCTTTTCTTGCTAAAGAATTTCCAAAGCCCACGACCAGACTTGAACTGGTGACCCCGTCCTTACCAAGGACGTGCTCTACCGACTGAGCTACGTGGGCAACCATAATCTTATAAAAAGCGGGAAACGGGACTCGAACCCGCGACAAATGGCTTGGAAGGCCATTGCTCTACCAACTGAGCTATTCCCGCATAAAATGGGCAGGGGAGGATTCGAACCTCCGTAGGATTGCTCCAGCGGGTTTACAGCCCGCCCCATTTAACCACTTTGGTACCTGCCCACTCATAGACAATTCCTTCGCTGAACTCATTTGATTATTTTCAGCATTTTCGCGTATTTGGCCAGGTTCTCCGCCTGTTTAAGCCTAACCGAGTCCTTCTTTTCAAAGCCAGCGAGAGGATTCGAACCCCCGACCCGCTGATTACAAATCAGCTGCTCTACCGGCTGAGCTACGCTGGCACAGGTTTTTAGCGAGAAGTCTAGCAGAGGTATTCTTATGATGTATTGGGATTAATCAAAAAAATTGAAACTTCGACTTCCTCGCACCTCTGTTTTGTTGAGCCGACTCTGCACCGGGCTCTTCAGTAATCCAGGAAAAAACAAAAATCTACCTTCGCCATACTATATGACTTTATATTTTTTGTCAAGATACATTTTCTACATTTTTCATAGCCAAATAACGGCGGATTTTCCTGAGGAAAACGTGGACGCCGGGCAACCGGCTCCGCTCAATCAGGGCGGATATCTTTGGGAGAGCGCGTTCGGCGCTGTAGGCTGCGGGCTCGGTTCAGATTTTCCCGCAGGCTCTGATAAAAATCCTGAGAGAACAGGACATATCGGGCCTGTTGTTCCAGCGTAAGACGTCCTTCCAGAAATGACTCGAACTCCCCATCGATGTCCCGCAGACGCTGTTTGAGACGTTTGATGTTTTCCAACTCCGTTTTCAGATCCTGTTCCTCCGGATCGTTCATATCCGTCAACCGTCTTATCTTTTTCATTCGATCGCGGATTCGGATGTTGATATCCCGTTTTTCTCTTTCGATCCTTGCGACCCTTGGAAAAATCAACGCCGTTTGCTCTTCAGTCAATTCCAGCGCCTGAGTCATTCGCAGCATCATGAGCGTGATGATGTTTTCCCGGGTTTTTTGCCTCAAAGCACGGTTCTGGGCGAATCCGGGCATAATCCCCATGATAACGATCATTGCGATTCCAATAAATGCCATCCCGGGTCTCGTCCTTTTCATCGTCAGCCTCCTAAGAGTTCAAATCTTTCTTAAGCTCGGAAGAGATCACGGCCCACTCCTCATCCGTAATGACTTCCCCCCAGATGGAATGTCGCCAAGGTGCGGGACCCATCCCCGCTTCATCCTCCAGGGAAATATCGAGCGATGCCAGGATCAATGTATCGAACATTTCTTCCAACTCGCGGTCGGCGCCGATCTCCTCATACACATGGGTAAGCGCCTCATCATAGGATAGAACGAAGGAATATGTTTGCGGAACGCTTTCATATCCATTCCGTCGGGTAAACAGCCATGCCCCAACCAAGATAAGCGCCGAAGCCGAAACCGCAACCCACCGCCATGCCGGTGGCCGTCTCACGGCCCCGGATTCACTTTCCATCTCCCGCCGAAGAATACCGGAGAACTCACGGGCCGTGGGTTCCGGAATCTCCGGGGATATCCAGCGTCCGGTTTCCGCCCGGATCCGATCCAACCCCTCCCGGTAAGAGCGGCATGCGGGGCATGCCCGCAGATGGCGTTCCAAGATCACTTCCCGCCGCGGAGACAGCTCTCCGTCGAGAGCATCGGATATCCATTTTTCCATACGCCGGCATTTCATCATCGCCCTCCCTCGATAAAAGAGCCCAATCTCGCCTGCAGCCTTTTCCGGGCTCGATGCATGCGCCAGGAGACCGTCTTCTCCGAACACTTGAGAGCAAACGCCGCCTGCTTATGACTCAATCCTTCAAACTCCACCAACATGAAGGCCGCCCGGTAAACGGCCGGAAGCGATTCGATGGCCCGGTCAAGATGATTTTTCAGTTCGCTGTTCAGCATCCGTTTCTCAGGTTGAAATACCGTTCTGCTGCCCAGGCCGTCAGACGTGAGCGGGAACACCCGATCCCGGCGTCGCGTGGATTCGGTTCGGGTTTTCTTCAGAAAATTCAGGGTCCGGTTAACGGCGATACGATAGAGCCAGGTGTAAAAACTTGAATTCCGTTTAAACCGCGGCAGGGATCGAAAAGCCCGCAGAAATGTTTCCTGCAGCAGATCGGCCGTATCGCAGTGATCGCGCGTCATCCTCATGATCATGTGATAGATCTTCGCCTGATAATGCTCGGCCAGTCGCGTGAACGCATCGACATCTCCCTGCTGAGCCTTCAGAACCAGATCGGATTCGGGAAAATCCTCCATTATTTTGATTCCAAATACATTAGACATTCATTATAAGGAATCCTTTGATTTATTTCTCTTAATCTCTTCAGATGCAAGCGGTCCGGCAGATTGACATCACCGTGTCTTGTTGTTATGATTCCGTTTCACTCCATGTGAAAGGGTTTTTTCCATGATAGAAAGGTACACCCGCCCCGAAATGGGAGCAATTTGGACGGATCAGAACCGCTTCCAGAAATGGCTCGATGTAGAGATGGCCGTTTGTGAAGTCTGGAGCGAATTGGGAGAGATCCCCCCCGACGCCTTGAAACGAATCAAGCGGGATGCCGCTTTCTCGGTCGCACGCATCGATGAGATCGAGCGCGTCGTCAAGCATGACGTCATCGCGTTTCTCACGTCCATCGCTGAGAATATCGGAGAGGATTCCCGATATATTCATTTGGGATTAACCTCTTATGATGTCGTGGACACGGCCCTCTCGCTGTTGATCAAGGAGTCGCTTCTTAAAATCCGTAAGGATTTAACGGCTTTCAACCGGATCCTCCGTGACACCGCAAAAAAGTACAAGAAGACGGCGATGGTAGGACGCACTCATGGCGTTCACGCGGAACCGATCACCTTCGGCGTGAAGATCCTTGTTTGGTATGAAGAGGTCAAGCGGCACCTCCTGCGTCTCGAACGGGCGCTGGAGACCATCAGCTGCGGCCGCATCGCCGGGGCTGTCGGTACCTTTATCCATCTTGATCCCCAGATCGAGGTCAAAGCACTGGCCAAGCTGCAGCTCCAACCCGCGAAGGCGTCCACTCAAGTCCTTCAGCGGGACCGGCATGCGGAAGTGCTCGGCGTACTGGCTCTCATCTGCGCTTCGCTCGATAAATTCGCCCAGGAAATTCGTCATCTTCAGAAAACCGAAGCCCTGGAGTTGGAAGAACCGTTTACCAAGGGGCAGAAAGGCTCCTCCGCCATGCCCCATAAAAAGAATCCGGTGCGCACGGAACGCGTTTCAGGCCTAGCGCGGATCGTAAAATCCAATTTGCAGGTGGCACTGGAAAATATTCCGCTCTGGCATGAGCGGGACATTTCGCATTCCTCAGCGGAACGCGTCATCTTCCCCGACAGCTTCATCATCACGGATTACCTGCTGGCGGAAATGAGCGACATCATAAAAAAATGGAACGTTCACACCGATCGGATGCGGGAAAATATAGAACTGACCCGAGGCCTGGTGTTTTCCCAGCGCGTCCTGCTGGCTCTCACCCGCAAAGGCCTGTCCCGAGAGGAAGCCTACCTTCTGGTGCAGCGGAACAGTCTGAAAGCATGGGAGGATGAGCTTCACCTTAAAGATCTTCTGCTCGCCGACACGGGCGTCACGGAACACCTCTCGGCGGATGAGATCGACGCCTGCTTCTCGCTTGATCCGTACCTGGATAAGATCGACTACATGTTTGACAGGGTGTTTAACGATGAAAGTTAGAGTTTTGGTTTCATTCAAGGACAGTGTGCTGGATCCCCAGGGGCAAACCGTAAAAAACGCGCTGCATACCCTCGGTTACGACTGCGTTCGGGATATCCGGCAAGGCAAGGTTTTCGAAATCGAACTGCCTGATATTTCCCATAAAGAGGCCGCAGATATCGTTCCCGAGATGGCGGATAAGGTTCTGGCAAATCCCATCATCGAGAAATTCGATTGGGAAATAATCGAATAATCCGCGAAATCCCCGTCGCATCCCCGACAAAAATAAGAAGGGAGCGGGTATTCGGTTTCGGATGGAGACAATACAGCGGGCCGCCGCAGGCCGCGGAGAGGGATTCCTCCCGGGTCTTTATTTTATTATAGAGGATTAACATGAAATTCGGAGTCGTCGTTTTCCCGGGATCCAACTGTGATTATGACACCTATTACACCCTCAAGAACGTTTTTCGGCAGGAAACGGTTTTTCTTTGGCATAAAGACCGGGACCTGCAGGATGTCGACTGCGTCCTCCTGCCCGGAGGATTCTCCTATGGAGATTATCTGCGGTCCGGAGCCATCGCCCGCTTTTCCCCTCTGATGAGGGAATTGGAAGCGTTCGCGGCTTCCGGAGGGTTCGTTCTCGGCATCTGCAACGGATTCCAGGTCCTGCTCGAACTCGGGCTGCTGCCGGGCGCAATGCTGAGAAATAAAGGCTTAAAATTCCTCTGTCAGTTCGTTCACATAAGAATCGAAAACGAAAGGACTCCCTTTACCGGAAGCGGGCGAAAAGGACAGACGCTGAAGATACCCATCGCTCATTTTGACGGAAACTACTTCGTCGATCCCGAAGCCCTGGCCGAATTGGAAAACAACAACCAGGTGATCCTTCGCTATTCCGATCCCGCGGGAAACATCACCGAAGAGGCCAACATCAACGGATCGCTGCACAACATCGCCGGTATCTCCAATCGAAAGGGGAATATCCTCGGAATGATGCCCCACCCCGAGAGGGCGTCGGAATCCTTCCTAGGGAGCGACGACGGACGAATCATATTTGAATCCATGATCCAAGCCTGCCTTTCGCGACGATCGGAACGATAGTCGCTCATGGGCGGGAGGAAGACGTAACAGGATGCGGAGCGACCATGATCGACAAAAAAACTCTCGATGAACATAATCTGACTCAAAGCGAGTATGAACTTATCGTCAAACTGATCGGCAAAGAACCCAACATCACGGAACTCGGTATCTTTTCTCTCATGTGGTCGGAACACTGCAGCTATAAGAGCTCGAAGATCCACTTGAAAAAATTTCCGGTGGAGGGCGAACACGTCATCCAGGGCCCGGGAGAAAATGCCGGAGTTATCCGGATCGGCGACGGCTTGGCGGCGGTATTCAAGATCGAATCTCACAATCACCCATCTTTCATAGAACCTTACCAGGGTGCGGCCACCGGCGTCGGCGGCATTCTGAGAGACATCTTCACCATGGGCGCCCGGCCGATCGCCTCGATGGACTCGCTCCGCTTCGGCCCCCTTTCCGTGCCTAAAAACCGGTCCATCATGGAAGGCGTGGTCTCCGGGATCGCCGGCTATGGGAATTCCATCGGGGTTCCCACCGTTGCCGGAGAAGTGTACTTTGACGATTCCTATTCACTGAACCCTCTGGTCAATGTCTTCTGTCTGGGGATCGCCCGGGAAGACAAGATCTTCTATGCCAAGGCCGAAGGAGTCGGGAACAAGGTTCTCTACGTCGGCTCCAAGACCGGGAGAGACGGCATCCACGGCGCCACCATGGCCTCCGCTGAATTCGATGAGGATCTGGAGCGGAAGCGCCCCAACGTCCAGGTCGGCGATCCTTTCAAGGAAAAGCTGCTGTTGGAAGCATGCCTGGAAGTGATGGATAAAAACCTGATCGTCGGAATCCAGGATATGGGTGCCGCGGGCCTGACTTGTTCCACCGCGGAAATGGCATCCAATGCCGGAACCGGGATCTCCATCGATCTCGACCGGGTGCCCCAACGGGAAGTTGGCATGACCCCCTATGAGATCATGCTTTCCGAATCGCAGGAACGGATGCTCGTGGTCGCCGAGAAGGAGCAGGTGCATTCCGTTCAGGAGATTTTTTCCAAATGGGATCTGGAAGCGGTCGTGATCGGAGAAGTCACCGGCGGAGACCGGCTCATCGTAAAAGCCGAAGGGAAAACCGTGGTGGACATTCCCGTCGATCCGATCGTCAACCTATGCCCGGTTTACGACCGCACCACCCGAGCTCCCGAAGATCTGCACGCGTCTCACGACCTGGAAATCCCGCCCCCGCCCGCGGACCTCAATCCCGTCCTCCTCCGGCTGCTGGCTTCGCCGACCCTGGCCGACAAGGAATGGGTATCACGCCAGTACGATCATATGGTTCAAGTGAATACCGTGTTCAGTCCCGGGGCCGACGCCTGCCTCCTCCGCCTCAAGGATTCCCGGGGAGGTCTGGCCGTCACACTTGACGGAAATTCCCTTTACACCTATCTCGATCCCCGGACCGGCGGCAGGATCGCCGTCGCCGAAGCCTGCCGCAATCTCGCCTGCGTAGGCGCCAAACCCCTAGGCGTGACAAACTGCCTCAATTTCGGGAACCCGGAAAAACCGGAGATCATGTGGCAGTTCAAAGAAGTCGTGGAGGGCGTCGCCGAAGCATGCCGTTTCTTCGGCCTTCCCATCACGGGAGGCAATGTCAGCTTCTACAATGAAACCGAAGGCGTACCCGTGCACCCGACCCCGGTGCTGGGCATCGTGGGAGCGGTGGAAGACATCGAACGCACCGCCGGCCCGGGTTTCCGGAGCCAGGAAAATCCGATCGTTCTGTTGGGCCGAAACCTCGAAGAGATCGGAGGCTCGGAATATCTTCGCGTCCACTTCGGACAGAAAGCCGGCCGGCCTCCCTTGATCGATTTCGAACTGGAGAAGCGGATCCAGGATTTCTGCCGCGAATCCGTGGAGAAAGGCCTCATCCTCTCCGCTCACGACCTTGCGGAAGGAGGTCTGGCCGTCTGTGCCGCGGAATGCACGTTGTACAGCCCTGAAAAAATCGGCTTTACGCTGGAGCTGGAAGACGATATCCGCACGGACGCTCTGCTTTTCGGCGAAAGCCAATCGAGGATCCTGCTTTCAGTGGAGGATTCACGGCTCGATTCCCTGATGGAACTGGCCCGCCGCATGCAGGTTCCCGCGACCGTTGTCGGCCGGACCGGAGGGGATAGACTTTCCATCCATCATCGAGGCGTGCAGGTACTGGACGTCCCGGTTGAAAAAGCCTACACGGTCTGGAAAAATGCTCTCCCCGAGATATTGAAAAACTCCTGATGGGGATATCCCTGCCTGACGGCCCATGCCGCAGGGGGCGGCATGGATGTGAATCCGGCAAATTAAGACTATCCAAAACCGAGATTAATTGATAAACTGACCAGAAGAAAAGAAGGAATCTGACAGGTCGAAAAAAACGTGAAACGCTTTGGAAAACGCCTCATCCCTTTATGGGTGCTGATCTTCTTGGCCGGCGGATTGGAGGCCGCGCAGCTGAGCCTCAAACTCAGCGGCGGCATGTCCTTTATCAACCCCGGACACCTCAACCGCGCTCTTCAGACCTGGGAAGAATGGCAGAGGCGGGAAGCCGCCGACAAGGCGAATTTTACTTTTGTGGACGGAAATGTCGGGCGTTTTAAAAACGCCACCGAATTTCAGGCGGAACTGCTGCTGGAGATATCAACTCACCTGGCGATCGGCATCGGCACCGGCTACATCTACAGCGACCTTCCTGAAGAAGACGTCCTGGTGACCATTGAAAAGCTGACCGGCACATTCAGTTATACCTACCCAACCAAAATATCGGCTCTTCCACTGATGTTGACGGCGACTTACTATATCCCTCTGAATGAGATATTTCGTCTCTATTTCAGAGGCGCCGCCGGCGTCGCCTGGGCTAAATACGTCGACCGGGACGGCAACAAGAATATTACGGCCGAGAACTTCGGATATCCCCGGCTGAACAAAGGATCCGCGTCCGGGCCGATCTATGCGGGAGGCATCGGTCTGACCTTCCAGGTCGAAGAGGGAGTCCAGATCTTCGCCGAAACCTCCTGGCGCCGGGCAAAGCTCTCCGGATTCGAAGGCGAGAACAAAGACGAAGAGAGCGGCACCCTATTTTTTTATGAGGAACTCGATGAGGATCTGGAATACTGGCAGGCGAAGAACACCATCCTGCCGGCTTCCCCCGAGGGCGAGAATCTGCGATCCGCCGAGGAAACCATGGTGGACTTCAGCGGTTTTACGGCGAGAATCGGCATCAGCATCAAATTTTAATGCGAGCGAGATACCATAGAGTCGCGCGTTTGGGATCGCGCGATTTATGATAAATTCCTAATCTTTGGTAAAAAGGAACACACCATGTCAGGCACCAACTTTCGCAGCCCTCAAAAAAAGGGACGCATCGCCGTTTTTCTTTCCGGACGCGGGTCGAACTTCCTGGCTATTCACGACGCGGTCAAGACCGGCGCCGTCAACGGGGAGATCACCGTCGTTTTCAGCAACAGAAAAGCGGCTCAGGGATTGGCGGCGGCCGAGGAGCGGGGACTCTCGACGCTGTATCTCAGGCCCAAGGATTATGCTACCCGAGAAGAATACGACAGGCAAATCGTCCGGGAAATGCAGGAACGTGAAATCGACCTCATCTGCCTGGCCGGATACATGAAGATCCTGACCCCCGTGCTTTGCCGGGCTTATGAAAACCGAATCATCAACATCCACCCCGCTCTGCTGCCGTCCTTTCCAGGGCTTCACGTTCAGCAAAAGGCCATCGACTGGGGGGTTCGCTATTCCGGCGCCACCGTGCATTTCGTCGTCCCGGATGTCGATATGGGACCGATCATCCTGCAGGCCGTGGTCCCGGTGCTTCAGGACGATGACGAGGACGCTCTCAGCGCTCGCATCCTCGTGGAGGAACACAAGATCTATCCCGAAGCCGTCAAGCTTTATTTTGAGGGGAAGCTTGAGGTTCAAGGGAATCGCCGCGTATACATCCATGCTTAACTGTTCATGGAAATGGACGATTCATAAAACACAAATCATGTTTTTGCACTGCCCGATTGATATATGGCTTAGGATAGCAAGTAAAATATCCGTCTTATTTAATTCAAATCATCGTCCCTTTCCACCTTACAGGCGAACCAATCTCACGGCATCAGATTCGTCGCAGCCCGATCGGCGTACCTGAGTACGCCTCACGAGCCGCTTCCTCCCCGCTACCGCAATCTTGGTCCGTGACCAGCCAAGTCTTTCCGCAGGTAAAAACCATCTATCACCGTTGCTTTTTACATTAATATCAGGGTGGGGTGGGTCGGCCTCACCACGTCGGCTGCACCGCAACCCGATCGGCGTACCTGAGTCCGCCTCACTGCTTGCCGACTTGCCGCCACGGCAATCTTGACCCGTAAATACATCAATTTCCCGTGCCGTAAAGGATAGCAGTGCAGATGTGCAAGCTTGAAAGGCCTATAGTATTTTTGCTTTTTCCTTAATACCAGGGTCGGGCGGGCGGGCACGCCCTGATATTAAGGTGTTTTCAGACTATATCCCGCAGTAAAGGAATACCATTCATTAATCGTCTCCACATGGGCTGTATGAAATGAGAAGCGACATACAGGATTTAGCCTGAAAATCGATGTTCGCGAGGGAAGCCTTCTAAGAAGGCCGTCGAGTATGTCTGAGCTCCGAAGGAGCGAGTTACGCAGACGCCAAGAAAACCGTAATTTTTATGGCGCCCGAAATCCCATCTAAACGACGATCTTACACCGCCGTTCCTCCCCGCCCTCCCCAGTATCAAGGTGTTTTCAGCCTAAATCCCACAGTAACGTGATGACATCCATAAAACGTCTCCAGGCTCCAAATATATAAGGCGGTGTGAGATGAGGAGTGCCATACGGGATTTAGTCTGAAAATCGGCTGGACGAGGGTATCCGACGAAGGAGGACGCTGAGTATGTCTGAGCTCCGAAGGAGCGAGTTACGCAAGCGCCGAGGTAAGTCCCATTTTCATGGCGTTAAAAAATCTCGTCTAAACGACGATCTCACACCACCGTTCCTTCCGACCCGCCGCCGACCCACCTCGCCCTGATATTCAGGAACAAACCATACTCAGGACCCAGCATGTGCCTGGATGAGCCACGGAGCAAGATTGCCGCGGTGACAAGGAAGCGGCTCGTGAGGCGTACTAAGGTACGCCGATCGGGCCGCAACGAAGTTAACGTGGTGAGATTGCTTCGCCCGAAGGGTGGAAAAGGCTGATGATATAAAAATCCTATTCCATCGGAGGTTTTCTTTTTACTTCATCAGCCATTTCCATGGCTCATTCAGGCTCATTCAGGGGGGAGGAGTTTGGGGAGTTTGCCGTAGACTTTCTCATAAACCTCCGGATACGCATCCTTCCCTCCCAACAGCATATGGGTCAGAGGCATGGCCTCTTTCGCCAGACGGCTCATCTCGGCGGCGATACACCGGATATCCCACTGCGCGGTAGCGTCTTCACGCAGACGGGAAATATGATACAACTCGCGCGCATTCACCTTCAGCAGCACCCGTCGCCGATGGGCATTGGTCAGCACATAGTCCGCCGCTTCCTCCATCTTGGACCGCAGCCGGGAATAGACATCGTTTGTCCGCACGATCATGCGCCTGAAATCATCTTCGGCGCCGATTTCACGGACCGACGGCGGCACCGTCACATCCAGGTTCGGATCGTAAGGCTGGGTGGTAATCGTTGCCATTCGATGACGCTTCAATTGAGCGAAGCAGGTGGCGGAGATCACGAGCTCGAAGGTAAGGTCGGGATATTCGAATTCCCTCAGGGTTCCATCATAGAATTCCATCCGGCGGCAGGCGGTTTTCACCAAATCGGTTTTTTCGGCTAGCGACAATTTTTCCGCGGCGCGACGGCACGCCGCATAGGAGCGACCGGACACCGTATGCAGCAGGGCGGAGATTAAAAGAACATCGCCATCAGCCGATTTTCCGACGAGGCTCACCGGTCGGCACGCGTTCGGCGCTATGGAATCCACATGCACAGCGGCCACCCGGCCTAAAGCCGGGTAGGTTTCCCCGTCATACGCATTGGATTCGGTAAAAAGAATGATGGAAGGAGCGACTTCCTTGGCAAGTTCGTACATCCGCTGTTGAAGTCCTCTGAGCTCATCCAGGTTCCGGGAGGCGAACCTCCTGATAAGAAATTCCAGGTTGCGGGCGTTGATGGTCAACCCGAGTTGGCCCTCGGTGGCCAGGCTGACGATATAACGGGCGTCTTCCTTGGCCCAACCGTTCAATGTGGTGCGGTTCCGGGCTTCTTCCATCATTTCAGGGTGCCCCTCAAAGAAATAAGGTTTCAGTTTTCGATACAATTCATGATAGAGCGCATTCTGCTCCGCAATGATGCTCGTGAAACTCTCCACCTGACCGGCACGGATCACTTCCGCTGGAATTACGAAATCATCCTTCAATTTGATATAACGCTGAGATTTCTCTGTATAAGAGCACAGCCGGAATTTTTCCAACTCCTCAATAGCCCGTCGACTGATCCCTATGATGTCGAAGTTGAAAACGGCGTGCTCCGCTACGGAATGGTGCCCCATCTTGAAGATAATCGCCCGGTTGGAGCGGCGGGCTTTTTCCACTTCGCCGCGCGCCACGGCCCGCAGTTCATCAACGGATTGGGGATGACGGGATATGCGCGCATAGGCGGCGGACAGCGTTTCCGGCGTCACGTCCGCGCGCGGAGGACAGCGTTCTTTCAATTCATTGAGAACTGTCGTGTCGATATTATAGCCCGAGAGGATAATGCGCATAATGGCCCTACAATAAAAAGCCCGCTGAAAAAAGTCAAACGGATTCAGCCGGCGGCGAGAATTAATCCACGCTCACCAGACGTATTTTCAGTGTTCGCTTCTTATCGCCACGTTTTACCGTCAGCATCACGGAATCTCCGATCCGATAATTTTCGAGTGTATTGTAAAGATCATCGTAGGAAGACACTTCGGCGCCGTCGACGGCGATGATGACATCGCGCAAAAACCACCGCCCCTGTCGGTCACGCTCCAATCCCCTGAGGCCGAGCCGGTAAGCCCCGCTGTTGCGCGGGACTTCCATGATCACCGCCCCTTCGATCCCCAGACGGCGCGCATAGCGGTCGACCAACAGCGAGACGCCGAGACCGGGACGAATGACGCGGCCGTACTGGATGATTTCCGGAACGATCTTGCTGATCGTATCCACCGGGACGGCGAATCCGATGCCGCTGCTGGATCCGGTCCGGGAGTAGATCATGGTGTTCATGCCGATTAGCTCTCCGGAAGAGTTGAGCAGAGGACCTCCGGAATTTCCCGGATTGATCGAGGCATCGGTCTGGATCATATCCCGGATGGTGACATCTCCCGCTCCCAGGATCTTTCGTCCCAGAGCACTGACGATACCGCAGGTCACGGTATGGTCGAATCCAAAAGGATTGCCGACGGCGACGACCTTCTGTCCCACCTGAAGATCCCGCGAACGGCCCGCCCGGACCGGAGACAAACCGCTCAGATCCCCTTCGAGCTTGAGGACGGCGATATCCTTTTTTTCTTCCTTGCCCACCAAACGAGCCCGGCGCTGTTCCTGCGAAGGGAGAGTTACGCTGAACAGGTCCCCGTCTTCAATAACGTGATAATTCGTCACGACATGCCCGTTTTCATCCCAGATAAAACCGGAGCCGCTGCCTTTCGTCACCTGCTCATCAAACAGAAAAAAATCCCGTACATACTGGATGTTGGTGATGAACACCACCGAGTTTTTGATTTTGCGGACCACCTCGATGGTGTTCCGCTCATCTTCGGACAGCTGGCCTCTGAGATCTCCCGCAGCGAATCCCAACAGCAGTGCCGAAACACCCAGCCATATCCGCCAATCCGGCAGCCTCATGATCACCTCCCTGTAATATGGATCGTTTGATATCTTAGCATATCTCAACCCATAAAATCTCGGCTTCTTAGGGGCTTGCCAAGGAAAAAGGGGAGAGAAGATGTCCCCCCCCCAATCAGCCTTTCATAACGGCCAGCGGAACAAGCCGGGCCACCAATTTCCCGATCCCCGCTTCATGAGAAACGCGAACCACTTCATCGACATCTTTATAGACCTGAGACGCTTCCTCAGCGACTCCTTTCCAACCGGCGGATTTAAGCAGAATGCCCCGGTTCCCCATTTCCTGTTTGATCTGTTCCCCCCTGAATCGGCGGCGGGCTTCATGGCGAGACATCACTCGGCCGGCACCGTGAGCCGTGGAACCGAAACTCCGCTCTTCCGCCTCCCGGGTCCCGGAAAGAACATAGGATGCGGTTCCCATGCTGCCGGGGATCAGGACCGGCTGACCGGCATCGCGGTAAACAGCCGGTATCTCCTTTCTTCCGGGGCCGAAGCTTCGCGTCGCCCCTTTGCGATGGATACAAACCGTTCGCTCCCGGTCGAGGACACGGTGTTTCTCAAACTTGGCCACGTTATGACATACATCATAGACCTGATCCATGCCTTCCGTTTTTCCCATTATCCGCCTGAACACGTCCCGCACGCCATGAGCGATCATTTGCCGGTTGGCAAACGCAAAATTCACGGCCGAGGCCATAGCGCGGAAATATTTCCTGCCCAGCGGCGAATGAAGAGGAGCATGGATCAACTGTCGGTCGGGAAGGTCCTTGAATCCGAATTCGTTCTCCATGGCGCGGATATAATCGGAGGCCACCTGATGCCCCAGTCCCCGACTTCCGCAGTGAATCATCACCAAAACCTGTCCCGGTGAATGGATTCCGAAAGCGAGAGCGGTATCCGGGGCAAAAATCGATTCCACTTTCTGGATTTCCAGAAAGTGATTGCCCGCGCCCAACGAGCCCAGCTGCGGGATGCCCCGCTCCACGGCTCTGGAGGAAAGACACCCGGGATCCGCTCCGGAAAAACATCCGTATTCTTCGGTTCGCTGCAGATCGGCCTCTTTTCCATAGCCATTGGCCACCGCCCAGCGAGCTCCATTAACACAGACATCCTCCAGCGCTTTTCTCCCGATGCGGGCACGGCCTCCTTTGCCCACTCCCGCAGGGATGTCCTGAAAAATCCCATCCATCAGCGCGGGCAGTTTATCCCGGACTTCATCAGCATCGTACTCGGTCTTCAACAAACGCACGCCGCAGTTGATATCATATCCCACTCCTCCGGGGGAAATGACTCCGTTTTCCTTATCGAATACCGCCACGCCGCCGATAGGAAATCCGTAGCCTTGATGTCCGTCAGGCATGACGACGGCTTTTTCTAATATCCCCGGAAGGCAGGCGACATTTTGTGCTTGTGTGAGCGTCATATCGCGCCGGACACCGGCAAGAAGACATTCCGAGGCATAGACGATCACCGGCACCCGCATGTTCCCCGAGACGGAAATTTCCCATTCAACCTTTCCCGTGCGTTTGATTTCCATGCTTCCTCCCGTTCAAAGATCCACGACGACCTGAATCCGGAATTGCCCGTTATGTTCGATCTTCATCTCATTATAAGTAACCGCTTTGACATCACCATAGGTCGGCACGCTCTCGGAATAGGTTTGCCCACGGAAAAACGCCCGCAGAATGCAGATGCTTTTCTTCCGGTCGATCCGAATGCCGTCCACTTGCGACAGCAGGAAACTTTTTGCGTCCCGCAAAAAGAGGATCTCTTCGAGAAACGCCACCAAAAGCTGTTTCTCATCCCGCCCTGTCACCTTCACCCCGTATTCAATCCGGCTCTCGACGACTTTACGATCCCACATCAAAGAGATCAAAGCCAAGGCGGCGCTTTCAAAGGCTTGTTCCAGGGTATCTCCGAACGCTTCGAATTTGGCATCTGAAATGTGGTCTTCAAAACGATATTTTCGCATTTCCGCCTTCATTCCCCCCCGGCGTCAGACCGTTCATCAGTATATATAAACGCTGCGGACAAAAACTACAAGTCATCCGTAAGGTTACATTCCATCCGTTGTTCGAATTTATCCCCCCCAGGGAAAGACCTGATTCACCTGATGAGGCCCCGGCGAAAAAACCGCAGACGGAAAGGCTTTTTAAGCGACTTTTCATGCATGAGGAATCCGAACGGCGGCCTTCCTAAAAAACACCGGCGATATTTGCACCGCAGGCGGGACATCGGGAATCGACGATATCGATCGCGGTGGAAGAAAACCCCCGCCGGAGAATGAGAGGCCGGCCGCATTCCGAACAGAGGGTGTCTTCGGATTCTCCGGGAACATTCCCGATATAGACGTGGCGAAGTCCGCCTCTGTTCCCCGTTTGATATGCCCGCCGCAGCGTTTCCACCGGCGTAGGCGTAATATCCCTCACCTCATAATCCGGATGGAAACGGCTGATATGCCAGGGGATGCAGGGATCGACGCCCGCAATAAAATCAACGATCTTCTCCAGCTCTCCATCGGAATCATTGACCCCCGGCAGGATCAATGTCGTCACTTCCACCCAGATGCCCATCTCCTTCATCAGCCGGATGGATTCCAGCACCGGCGCCAATCGTCCCCGGCAGATATCCCGATAGAAATCATCCCGAAAAGACTTCAAATCCACATTGCAGGCATCGAGATACGGCTCTATGGTCCGCAGCGCTTCGGCCGTCATGAATCCGTTGGTAACGAATACATTTCCCAACCCCCGGTCGTGCGCGATACGCGCGGTATCGTAAGCAAACTCAAAAAACACCGTCGGTTCGGTATAGGTATAAGCGATACTCCGACAGCCCCGGCTGACCGCGGCCTCCACAATCTCCTGAGGGGAAATCGACCGCTCCCCGGTTCCTATGCCCTTCCGTCCATTCTCCTGGGAAATCCGCCAGTTTTGACAGAAAGCACAGTGAAAATTGCATCCGATCGTGGCGATCGAAAAGGAAGCGGTTCCGGGAAGATAATGGTAGAGAGGTTTTTTTTCGATAGGATCGACATGCGCCGCAATCACTTCTCCGTAAACATGGGTTTGAAGCACTCCATCCCGGTTTTCGCGCACGCCGCATTTCCCAAATTCATTGGGATCGAGACGGCATCGATGGGCGCAGAGCCGACAGGAAACACGGTTTCCCGGCAGCGGTTTGAAAAGCATCGCCGGTTTGATCATGGGGTTTGTTTTCGCTCGAATATCTCGATTCGGTTCCCTTCGGGATCGAGGACAAAATAAATGATATGGCCCTTCCCTTCGGCTTCTATCAGGGGCACGGAATGGCGCTTGAGTTTCCGGATGAAGGACATCTTATCATCCACTTCCAGCCCCCAGTGATTGATCCCGACAACGCATCCCTTTCCGCGAGGGACGATCTTGGTTTGAAAATCAAAGATTTCCAGCACAAGGCGCCCGAAGCGCAGCTTGATCAAACGACAGGCGGCATCAATACCGAAGATGCGCTCCATCAAGGCCGAAGGTATGTTTTTCTCTCCCTCTCGAACGAATCCGATCTTTTCCGTATAGAAACGGACCAGGCTCTCCGGCTCCGCCGACGTCACTCCGATATGATTACACGTGCTTTCCATTGAATTTCCTTTCATCTTATCCCGGTTCCGAAACGGAACCGCTCTTCTCTATTTATAGCCCCCCGCAGGCAAAGATACAAGCATCCCTCGAAAAAACACCATCCGAGGAGAAGGGCGGAATTCAGAGCGGAGAGGTATAGGATTAGGTGCCTTGGGAGGCTACCGCGTTTTTTCTTTTTCGAGCCGATCCGGAAAAGGACAGAAGCGGCGGACGACACAGCGGGGACAATCCGGTTTGCGCGCACGGCAGACGGCGCGCCCATGATCGACCAGAATATGATTGAAATCCAGCCATTCCGATCTCGGAACGACCGCCAGCAAGTCCCGCTCGATCTTGTTCGGGTCCTTCTCAAGAGACAGCCCCATCCTCCCGGCCAGTCGCTTGACATGCGTATCGACGGCGATCCCCTCCGCTTTTCCGAAACCGTCGCAGAGGATGATATTCGCCGTTTTTCGGGCGACTCCCGGAAGAGTCAGCAGCTCCTCCATCGTGTCGGGTACGCGTCCCTGGAAATCCTTAACGATCCGGCCCGCGGCGGCGATGATGTTGCGGGCCTTATTCCTATAGAATCCCGTCGACCGGATCTCTTCTTCCAGCTCCTCGGTTCGAGCCCGGGCGAAGTCCTGAACCCGGGGATATTTTGCGAACAACACTGGAGTAACCATATTAACACGTTTATCGGTACATTGAGCCGATAGAATCGTCGCCACCATGATCTGAAGCGGATTCTCAAACTTCAGGGCAGTGCGGCTTTGAGGATATTCTTTTTTGAGAGCTTTTATTATTGTCTCGACTTGACTCATTTTCCTCTTCTTTCGACAAGACGGACCGGCGAGCGGGTTGGAACCGAGAAAATACGTTTACTCGCTTCTTCCTATCTCTATCATCTTCTCGATCGCACGGCGGGCTTTTTGACTGATTTCCGGCGGAATCTTGACGACATATTTCATGTCTTCCAGCGACGCAAGCACTTTATCGAGAGTGATTTTTTTCATATTACGGCAGACGGCGTCATCTTTAGCGGCAATAAAATTCTTTCCGGGATTTTCTTTTTTCAGGCGATGGATAATGCCGATTTCGGTCCCGATGATGATATCCGTGCGTTCCGTGCTTCGGGCTTCGGTCACCATCTTTCCCGTCGAAAAAACCCTGTCCGCCAAATCGATGACCTCGGGACGGCATTCGGGATGCACCCAAACTTCGGCATTGGGATAAAGCGCACGTTTCCGCCGGATGTGTTCGGCGCTGATGTCATCATGAACGAGACAATAACCCTGCCAGGGTATGATGTTCCGCTCCGAGGAACGAGCGACAAACGACGCAAGATTCCGGTCGGGGGCGAACAGGATGTCGTCTCCCGCCGCGGAAGCGACGCGCTGGGCATTGGCGGACGTACAGCAGATATCGCTTTCCGCTTTCACTTCAGCGGTGGTATTGACATAGCACACCACTTTTTTTCCCGGGTGCCCATCCTTCCAGGCACGCAGCTCTTTCCCGGTGATCATATCCGCCATAGGACAGCCGGCTTTCGGATCCGGTATCAAAACCGTCTTTTCGGGCGCCAGGATGGCGGCGGTTTCAGCCATGAAATGGACTCCGCAAAAAAGGATGACATCCTCATCCACGCGGGAGGCCTGGATACTGAGGTCGAGGGAATCTCCCACAAAATCCGCCAGATCCTGAATATCCCCCACCTGGTAATTATGGGCGAGAATCACGGCATTGCGTTCCCGTTTGAGCCTTTTGATTTTATCTATTGTCTGTTTTTTATTCACTTTCTTTCGTCCTGTCGCCCGAATGATCGGAGAGTTATGTACGCACCCGCGTCGCGCCGCAGTGCGGGCAGATTTCTGCGTCTTTTTCCATGGCCTGCCGACATTCCGGACATTCCGTTAGCTCCAGCTGACAGCTCTTGCAAAATTTCTCCATGCCTTCCCGGGGACCGTCACAATAAGGACATGAATCCACAACCGCTTCCTCATGGGTTTGCGGCTCTGATTTTTCGGCCTCCAGTTTCAGGTCCCGGTTTTTTTCCCGATAATCCTCGATCGCGGCATGCAGCGCGTCAGCGCCCAGATTGGAACAATGAAGTTTATTTTTCGGAAGCCCGCCCAACTCTTCGGCGACATCCGCATTCGTGATCTTCATGGCTTCCGATAGGGTTTTTCCTTTGGCCATTTCGCTGACCATCGATGAAACGGCGATAGCGGCCCCGCAGCCGAAAGTTTGAAATTTCACGTCCGCTATCCGATCCTCTTTCACCTTGATGTAGAAGGTCATCAGATCACCGCATACCGGATTTCCTACCTTTCCCATTCCATCCGGATCCTTGATCTGTCCGACATTCCGGGGATTCTGAAAATGTTCCATGACTTTTTCGGTGTACATCATCATCTCGAATTCTCCAAATACTCGAAATAAAGCGGCGACATTTTTCGTAATTTTTCAACGATGGGAGGAAAAACATCCAGCAGATAATCGATATCCCCGGAAGTGATGTCGTCGACCATACTGAATACCAACGATCCCTGAGCGAGGGCATGATCTATCCCCATTTCCAGCAGGACATGAGACGCCTGGAGGGATTTCGAGGCGCACGCGGAACCGCTGGCTACCGCGATTCCCTGCATGTCCAAGTGAAGCAGCATCCCCTCCCCCTCCACGAAACGGATACAAAAGCTGGCGTGGTGGGGAAGTCTCGATTCGGGATGCCCCGTCAATACGACATGCTCAAGCCGCTGGGGTAGTTCTTGAATCAAGCGATTCCGCAAGGCTCGCATGCGCTTCCCGCGCTCTTCCATATCCTCCATCGCAACGGAGGCCGCCTCACCCAGTCCCGCGATGCCGGGAACGTTCTCCGTCCCCGCCCGTCTACCGCTTTCCTGTACCCCTCCATCAAGCAGCGGAACAAGCTTCACGCCTTTACGGAGGAACAGGGCGGCGCTGCCCTGAGGTCCATAGAACTGATCGGCCGCCAAGCTCAGGGAATCCACTCCCAGAGCCCCCACATCCACCGGGATATTTCCGACGGCCGCGACGGCATCGGTGTGAAACCGGATTCCCCTCGATCGGCATATCCGAGCGATTTCCCGGATCGGTTCCACGGTTCCCACGATGCTGTTGGCCAGCATGACGGAAACCACGCTGGTCCGGGGAGTAAGAGCCCGCTCGATATCATCAGGATCCACCACCCCTTGGCTATCAACAGCTACGCGGGTCGCTTCAAACCCGGTTTTCTCCAGCGAACGCGCCGCTTGAATCAGGGAAAGATGCTCAATGGAGGACAGGATGATATGATCGCCCCCGTTATGGCGGGCCAGAGCCAAGCCCTTGAGGGCCAGATTATTGGCTTCCGATCCGCTGGATGTGAAGATGATCTCTTCAGGCCGGGAATGTATAAGCTGCGCCAGCTTAACACGGGCGTCATCGACGATCTGCCGAGCCCGCTGTCCATCGGCATGCAGACTTTGGGGGTTAGCCGCTCCGCTCTCAAGATAAGAGCTCATGACGGCTCCAGCCCTCGGATGCAGGGGGGTTCCCGCGATGTGATCCAGGTATATCCTTTTCATGATCCTTGTGGAATCGACGGATAACAATGAAGCGTCACGCGGACCGCTGTATTACAAAATACCTCCACGATCTCGCAGACGCCGGCGACATGACCGGAAGGGAAAATCGCCTCTCAGACGGAAACGACCTCGGATACTTCGGGTATCTCCTTTTTCAGCAGCCTCTCGATGCCCATCTTCAGCGTCATCTGAGACATAGGACAGCCGGCACACGCTCCCGTCAGCTTGACTTTAACGATGCCGTCTTCAACATCGACCAATTCCACGTCTCCGCCGTCCGCCTGCAGGCTCGGGCGTATTTTGTTCAAGACCTCAGTCACTTTCTCTTTCATCGCTGTACCTCCTCGATGATTAAGCGCACCGCCGCATATCCTCACGGCCCGCGATATGTATTTCCATCAAATAGTGAAACCTCTAAACCCTAGAAATACTATATAATATATATATATCCGTCAAGCCGATACTTCGCACAGGGACTTCCGCTTCAGTCTTTATGAGAAGCCTCGTCCCCCCGAGACATCGCCCATTCCGGATCGATCAGGATCGTGTCGTCGCGTTCCGCGCCGGTGGAGATGAGAGCCACCCGGGCTTCGACCAGGTCTTCGATCCGACGGACGTAATCCAAAAACTCCTGCGGAAGCGCCGCAGGATCCGTCTGCTTCCCGACTTCCGTCTTCCAGCCTTTAACCGTCGTGTATCGGGGTTCTACTTCCTTGAGGATCCAGCTCTCGGTAGGAAATCCGGGAAGCGGCTCGCCTTTATACATATAGGAAGTGCATATCCGGACCTCTTCAAACCCGTCAAGAACGTCCGGCTTGGTCAGCGCCAGCTTTTTCACTCCATTGACGCGACAGGCATAAGCCAGGGCCACGGCGTCCAGCCAACCGCACCTTCGCGGCCGTCCCGTAGTGGCGCCGTATTCGTTTCCCTTGTCCATCAGGATTCTGCCGACCGGGCCGGTCAGTTCCGTGGGAAAAGGACCGCTTCCCACTCGGGTGCAATACGCTTTGGTCACTCCCAGAACTCCATCGATCTTATCCGGGCCGACGCCGAGTCCGGTACAGACACCGCCCACCGTGGCGTTCGACGAGGTCACGAACGGATAGGTTCCATGGTCGATATCCAACAAGGCCCCCTGTGCTCCCTCGAACAACACGGAACTCCCCTTTCGAAATTCTTCGTCCATGAGCAGGGAAACGTCGCGGATATATCTATCCATCCGTGATGAATAACCGGAAACCTCGCGCAGGATCGCGGCCGCATCCATGAGCGGCTCTCCGAAATGGGAAAGGACGATATTTTTCTGCGCCACATTCACCCGCACTTTTTCGCTCAGCAGAGCGGGATTCAGGAGATCGCCGACCCTCACTCCTTTCCGGTCCATCTTGTCCACATATGCGGGTCCGATTCCACGGCAGGTTGTTCCGATTTTCCCTTCCCCCAAAGTTTTTTCGCTGACTTTCTCCAGCGCCGCATGATAGGGAAGAATGAGATGTGCGTTCTTGCTCAAAGCCAAGTTATCTCCGACGGAGATGCCGCGCTTTTCCAGATAATCGATTTCCTCCAGAAACGCTTGCGGCTGGACGACGACTCCATTCCCGATAACGCACAACTTCTCGGGTCGCAAAATTCCGGAAGGGATCAAATGCAGGACGGTTTTATCTCCATCGATGAAAACGGTATGACCGGCATTATGCCCCCCCTGATAGCGGGCAACGACCTGGAATGATTCGGTCAGCAGATCGATGATCTTTCCCTTGCCCTCATCTCCCCATTGCATTCCGAGCACGACGATATTAGCCATAATGATTCCTCAGGAAACAGGTGAATTTGACTTTTACGAGAATCCGCTCCTAACGAGAACGCCGAATTCCGCCCGAAAAAGAAGGCGATGTACGGTTTAACGCCTCCGCATCTCCGATCCCGGACGTTCCATCGAACAAATGGAGATTTTAACAGAAGTGACAGGAGGAGACAAGATAAAAAGCCGGAGCGGTCCCGCCGTTTAAAAACTCAAGGCCGCTTGGCATATGAGCAGGTCGTTCGGGAATTCCACGCTTGTTTCGCGATTGAAATCATATTCCAGTTTTAAAAGGAAGGTTTTGGACGGACGGACAACCAATCCCAACGCCCAGCGCCGGCGGTCTTCATCAATGCCGAGCCCCGGCGAATCCGCTCCCCCGAATCCCAATCCATGGAACGCATCTGAATAACGCAATTTTTGATAACTCACCACCGGCTGAAAGAGGCCCAATTCCATGGCACCCTGGACAAAAAAACCTTCCGCCTCACCCCGTGAAAATTCTTCGGGATTATCCACCCGAGCCCGGGTAATCTCTCCATAGATCAAAAAACCTTCGCCTTTCCAGGTAAGATCCGCATTCTGAAGGATCTGAAGACGCTGGTTCCCCGCATCAATTTTTCCCCGGTAATACGAGTATCCTCCTTCCAAACCCGGGTCGGGTATCCATGCAAGCCGACCACCGAAACATTTATTGGAGTTATTGTCCTGAAACTGCTGCCCACCGCTCAGCCGACTCCCTTCCGCCAAACCGTTTCCATAATAAAGGGAATACGATAATCCACTGAACACGCCGACCGCCTGGACTCCGAGATCACGCCAAGCATGAGGATACAGGGTTTCCACGGAGAGGGGAGGATTGACATGCAGTGTTTGATGGGCCCGGTGATCCTGATTGAATTTCCCGAAGGGCACCAGAAACATCCCCGCTCTCAGCTGAAGCGCCTCGGAAGGAGTAAATCCCGCCAAGGCTTGAATGATCTCGATTCGGCCTTGATGTTCGATACGAGCCTCGGCGACATAGCCCAAATTCGTCATCAGATCGCCGGATAAGGCGAGGCCGAAGGCGGCATCACGGAACGTACTCTCGGGAGCCGTGCTGCGCGCTTCGCCCTTAAGATAAGAAAACGAAAGATAGCCGTTGATCTTGTTCTGCGCCGCCGCCGACAAGCACACCATCAGCAGGCCCGATACCAACGCTCGTATCTTCATATCTTCGAAAAATCGAAATCATCCGAAAGCAACGCGTCTTTCCAATCGGAAACATCTTTTTGCTCCGCGATCAAACGCCCCAAGGCGTCCGATCCCTGTTTCGTTCCCATCCAGATAGCTCCGACCAGCTTACCGTCCCGGACGGCGATTTTTTTGTACACACCCTCGCTTTTCCGGACGATTCTAAACTCCTCAACCGCCGGGTCTTCCGGATTCACCATTCCCACGGACGTCACCGCAAGCCCCATGATCTTCAGAGAATTGGAAAAGACGGTGCCTTGATACGTATCATCCCGGCCGCCGACGTTGCGGGCCGCAACCCGGGCCTGTTCAAAAGACGCCGGGATGATCCCATAGAGCCGTTCCCGGTGCTGGACGCTATCGCCGGCGGCAAAAATCCGGGGATCACTGGTCTGCATCCGATCGTTCACGATCAGCCCTTTATCCGTTTTCAGTCCGGCGGCATTCGCCAAAGACAGGTTCGCTCTGACTCCCGCGGCCACAATCGCCGTATCAACCTTCAATTCGGTCCCATCCTTGAATCTCAATCCCGAGATCGTTTCCCGCCCCAGGATCTCTTCCGTCGCCAATCCAAGGCGGACGTCGATTCCCATCTCTTCAATCTGAGCTTTTAATAATTCCGCCCCCTGGGCATCCAACTGCCGGGGCAGCAGACGAGGGAAGAACTCGACGATGGTGACCTTTGCGCCGCGGCTATTGAGCGCGCGCGCGATCTCCAATCCCAACAGTCCGCCGCCGATTACGGCCGCTCGGCTGCGGCCTTCGAGATAATCCAGAATGGCGTACGCGTCATCCAGGTTCCTGAGTGTAAAGAGCCCGGATTTATCACTCCCCGCAAAAGGAGGGACAAACGAATGCGCTCCGTCGGCCAGCAGGAGATAATCATACCCGGCGCGGGTTCCATCCTTCAGCTCGATCCGTTGATCAGCCGGGTGGATGCTTTGAACCGGGTTGGCAAGGTGAAGTCCGATTCTCTGATTATCGTACCAAGCCTCGGGAAAAGCGAATAGACGTTCAATGGGCCGACTTCCCGCTAGAAATTCAATGAGATTGGGGCGTGGATAATACCGATATTTCTCTTCCGCGAAAATATCGATATCGGCCTTCGGATCGATTTCTCTCAGGGTTTTCGAAAACAGGGTTCCAGCCAGACCATTCCCTACGACTGCGATCTTCATCATGGCGTCCGGAAAAAGATCGAGAGGTCAGGAAAGCTGCTGAAAATACTCTTTTCCCACTCCACACTGGGGACAAACCCAATCGTCGGGGATATCTTCAAACGCGGTTCCGGGAGCGATCCCGCCGTCGGGATCTCCTTTTTCAGGGTCATAAATATACCCGCATGCACTGCATTCCCATTTTTTCATGATAACCTCCATGTCATATCAAGCTTTCCGGTTTCATCCCGGGTTCTTCCGGTAAAAACGGCGTGACCGATCGACCGTTCTCAATCATCCCATAAAACGTGATCTTCGTATTCTTTCTCCAGTTTGAGTTTGTGTGTTTTTTCCTGCTGGATCATGAACTCGAAGAGTTCTTTGAGCTCCTTGGTGCCCGCCTTTTGCGCGAGAGCGGAATAGAGCTCAACCGCTTTCTGTTCCTTTTTTGCGGCAAATATAAGAAGGTCCTGGAAGGAGATGTCATCGGTCAGCGGTTCGTCCACCAAGTAGTCCGAGATTTTCAGGTCAACAACGGTTTCCGGTTTAAAGCCCGCGATATCCTCAGGCGTTATCGCCTGAAGAATCTTTTTGTGATTTTTTTCCTCGGACTGTAATTCCAGAAGCAGCGCCTTCAGTCCGGGCATCGAGGCTTTTTCATGCATCTCTCCGTAAGCCTGGATAGCAGCTTCTTCCCTTTCGATGGCGAATTGGACCACATCCTGCGTGCTCTTGAATTTCGTATCATATTTCGTCATGGAATCCTCTCCTAATCCTCTTTACGCTTCATGGGCGTGTTGCAGCAAACCAGCGTTCCCACACCGGACTTTTCCACTTTTACTTCCTGGCCGCAGATTTTACAGATATAGGTTTTTCCTTTTTCAGCCATTTTTCCTCCTCTGTAATCTTGGAATTATTATAAGCTATTTCAATCCTCGAGTAAAATCATGACGTTTCTATTTATATTCCTTGAGGAAGTTGTGAAAATCGATTTCATTCGCGTCCAGGCCATAGGAATAGACGTAACGGCTGGCCAGCCGGGATGAGAATACGGCTTTCAGATACGCAGCCGGCACACGTCTGAGAATATTGTCGAACCCGACTTCCTTGACCAACACCTTGGGACAACAGCATTCTATGACCTTCTTGAAAAGCTTCTTGTCATCGAAGAGTTGGGAAGCATAGATGGCATCGGTAACCTGGTTGATCTTCCCGCTCACCTGATCGGTGAGAATGGAGCGGGGAGTTCCCTTGCGTTCGTTTTCACTCCAGATCACCTCGAATTCGAGCCTGGCGTTTTCCCGAATGATCTGAATGATTTCCTGAATGTACGCACTGCGAAACTCGGGAACCACCCCGTCCCGCTCACACATCAAGCGATCATATTCTTGATCGCTGAGAGCCAGACTGGCGAAAACTTCCATGGAGGACGATGTAACACCTCCCTTGTTCGCGGAAGCATCTTTATAGATGATAACGCCGTGCTCCTCCAATCGCAGGCGGGCGCCTTGGGTAAGAAAAAGGTTCGCGCCCTCAACGATAAAACGAAAGCGGGGATTTCCTTTCTCATCCAAAAATTGTTTCCAATTGTTGATGTTGATGGAGCTGGGCCGACCTCCGCAGGGAACGAAGAGATCGGCTTTAAATTTCGGATTCAAATGGAACGTATTCCGGAATTCCAATCCGCTGGCGACTTTTTCTCCTCCGGGGAGAGTACGGCGGCGGTCGCCGATCGTCACCAGAAATCCCTGTTCGGAAAGTCGTTCCTTCTTGAAGTTTTCCACCATCTTACGGGCTTTTGCGAGACGGTTCAAGTCCGTTCGGTTTAATCCCTCGGGACCATAGAGCACACCGGATCCATCGACAATCGCGATGATCTTGTCGTTCGAGATTCGGATCTCATTGCTGCCCAGATCCCCATCGGGACCACCCGTCATCACCTTGGTGATGTTTTTTTCCTTAATCCCCAATTTGGCGAGGATATCCAGCACAAACTCATTGACCGAATTTGTCGTCATTCCGTAAAGATCATGCGGGATGCCACCCAGGGTAACCGGTTTTCCCGTGGAAAATGATTTCCAGTAGGGAAAATCCAAAACCCGCGCCCTCTGCGAAGCCCATTCCATCAGATCCGCCGTACCCTCATCGGGCCCCAGAAACAGGATGACTTCCTGTCCGAAGTAATCAAGGATGTTGGCATCCTCTATCATCAGATCCAGCAAACCGTTGACATATTTTTTAAAAGCAATATCCGCTTTGTCCTGATAATCCAGTCCCAGCAGGATGGTTCCTTTGGAGCCCCCTTCCGCAATGTCTTTGTTCTTTTTCTGCTGCGTGGAAGCCAGGTTGTAATTCTCGTCGAAAATAAAATCGGAATTGTTGATGTAAGTCTGATAGTTATTCGAACGAACGATACGAATGCCTCCCCGGGCGATATCCCGGAAACGGATATGAAAACCTCGGAATTCAATGCCGATCACATGGAAAATGCCGAAAGGCGTTTCAGGATAATCCACCCGGTTGAGGAATGCCGGATCATACATGAAGGCGATCGAGGTCTTCTCCTTTTTATAGAAATTCGTTCGCAGGCATACCTTGACGAACAAGAGAACGGCCATGAAGATCTCACGATGGATGTCTATGGGGACACACCGCTTCAGCTCTTTCTCCAGATGATCCGCATCTTTGTCGATATCGTGATCCTTGATGAAAGGATTGAACTTTTTATCGAACAATTGAAAGGCTTTTTTCAAAAAAGAATAATTCTGCAGTATGGCATCCCACACCGCAGTTTCGGTATAGGTGTCCTTAGCCAATTTGGTTTTCAATCTACGGAGGATTCCCAGCAATTCGGGGGAATCTTTCAGAACTTCCGCCAGTTTCAGGTATTCTTCGTTATATCCGAACAGAAACTGATGAGCAAAGCTCCAGGCGGAAACACCGAAAACCGTCTCCTGAGCATCCAGCTTACCGGAACGGAAGAGCGACGAAAGCGGGCTGTCGGGAATAACATAAACCAAACTGATGTCCTCGATAAGATCCTGCAGCAGCTCCGCGTCCTCTATTTTATCGAGATAAAACACGTATACGGTCTTTCCATTGGAAAACTGCTCGATATATTTCCGGTTGGAAACCAGGGAGTGGGAATTGATGACATCGGAGACATTGGAGAAAAATCGGGAACTGGACTCCCGGGGCATTGCGATCATGATCCGGTGTTCATTTGTCTCGTCCTTATCGGTGACATCGATCAACGGGGTTTCCCAACCGGTTGATCGTTCGATTATCCGCTGGTATCTGCCGATGGTATCCTTGGTGGCGGTATTGAGGAAGGCCGAACTGGCGATATCGCGTAAATCCTTCTTATCCGCTTGAATTTCATCCAGTGAAAAGCTGGGTTTTTGAACCAGGTACATACGCAGGTGCTCAACCCCTGAAGCCTTTCCAAGGGTTCGATAGGATTGAATCCGATAATTGGGATATTTTTTCTCGATCCGCCTTTCGATGTCCCGAGCGCTCTCATGTTCATCATCCACGATATAAATCGCTTCATTTGCGGATTCTGTGGCAAGATCGATCTGAAGATCTTTATCTTTGCGGAGCATGGCATTGATCTCCGCCGCTTTGATTCCTTCGATATGCGCCGCAATGGTTTCGAGCGGAATGGTCATGAAGTAGTTTTCAGCCATCCCCAAACGGGAACAGAACCAATCGATCTCAGCGCGAACGGTTTCCGGAGTCAAATATCCGTGGCCGAGAATAATATCCTCGATTTTCTGGAGCTGTTCACGATTGAGATAGGCTTCCTTTGCGATTTGATCCAAAGTCTTCACGTCGGAACTCCCTTAAAAACAAATATGAACCGGTTTCCGTTTTGATTATTACGGTTTTATTATTGAGTGATAATTAATGATATGGAAACGATTCCTGTAATGCCTTATAATTATAACATGACTCCCGTGATGCGGGAAGTGATTATCTCGTAATTGCGGAGCGTGTTATTCGTGAAGAAAAGCGAAGCGGGCAGACCAGATTAACGGCCTGCCCCAACCGGAATCGAAAACCTTCTCCGCAGTCCTTTTGAGACCCTGTATTAAGTTTTCAAAAACCGCTTGAACCCCACTTTCCGCCTTGATGATAAAAATCGATGGGCCGTTTTACATCATGCCCAGGATTAGGTTTGACAGCCTTCGGAACAGTGAGCTGTCCGGGGAAGATGGAAGCGAGTCATTATGTCCTCCTCTTAATATTATTATATTAATATATTAATGAAATATGACTTCAAAGTCAAGCCGGGAACGCTTGATTTCCAGCAGGTTTTCATTTATGATACGGAGGAAAATGAACATCAAATCATCAGCGGCCTTCATGCTGGGTTGGCTCGTTCCCGGACTCGGTCATGTTTCCGTCAAGAAGTATCGACGGGGAGTGGTTTTTTTTGTATGCATCACCTGCATGACAATCCTCGGACTGCTTATGGGGGGGAAAATATATGGTTTTCAGACCGAAAATCCTCTCACCATCCTGGCCTTCTTCTCCGATCTAGGACTCGGAGCCACTTATATCCTGGCAAAGCTGGCCCCCTTCGGAATGGGAAGCTTAAAGAGCATAACCTTTGAATTCGGAACCGCTTATATCGCCGGCGCCGGATTGATGAACTTTCTGGTCGCTCTGGATGCCATGGACATTGCGGCGGGGAAAAAGTCATGATCTTTAGAAGCCATCTGATTTCCATGATCATCTATGCTTTTTTCGTCTGTATCGTACTGTCCCTGATACGACGCGGCGACAAAAAAGCCCGAATCCGTTACGGCATCACCCTTTTTCTCATCATGGTCGCCGGATCGCTGGCATTCGGTTGGTTCATGTCTCTTTTCTTATAAATCCGAGGATTCCTCTCGTACAGACGGTCCCCCACTCCCGATCCGGCATTTGCGGTTCGGATTATCGGCATCAATTCAATATCGCGATGACCGTCACCATCCGATAAGGGGATTCTCAACGGCCGCCGGATTCAATCGAACGGAAAAGGGGCGGCGTGATTTCCATTCGACAGCCGAGCGATCTTCCCGGGAGAGAAAACTTCGGCGGGAGATTCTCAGGCCGATGAACAGACTTTGTCGGATTGGATATAAAATGGATTGGCATTCAGATCGGCAATCCTTATAATAATTATAAATGAAAATCACCGTACCGATGTTCCTGAACAAAACCTCATGATCGAACTCTACCGCATTTGGAAACAGTATCAAAAACCCGGATGGGCTCTCTCCGACGTCACTTTTAAGGTCGCTCAGGGAGACTTCTGGTTTATCACCGGCCCCAGCGGATCCGGGAAAACGACTCTGCTCAAAATCCTTTTTAGGGAGATCTACCCGACTCAAGGTCAAATCATTATCAATAATCGGAACATCCTGCGCGTTCCGGATCACAAGATCTACCAACTGCGCCGTAAGATGGGAATCGTATACCAGGATTTTAGACTTCTGTTCCACAAGCGCGTATTCGACAACATCGCTATTGTTCTGCAGGTTTTAGGCGTCTCCCGAAAAGAGATCCGCCGCAGGGTTTTCAATGCTCTCCGACTCGTCAACCTGCACAACAAGATGTGGGAATACCCCGCTCATCTTTCCTACGGCGAACAGCAGCGGGTTGCCATCGCCCGTGCCGTGGTGAATCACCCTCAAATCATCCTTGCGGACGAACCGACTGGAAATCTGGATACGGAGTTGGCTTTTGAGATCATGTCGCTTTTCAACGACATCAACCGAAAGGGATCCACGGTTATCATCTGCACACATGATCGGGAATTGATCCGGCATTTCGGAAAGAGAATCCTCTTCCTGTATAAAGGGAAAGTGTTGCGCAAGGAATCGCTTTCATGATCCAGAAACTGAAATATTTTCTCTCCGACACTTCAAACAACCTCTGGCAGCACCGGATGCGCAATCTTTTCTCCATCACGATCATATGCCTTTCTTTCCTGACCATCGGTATTTTCCTTTCAATATCAAACAACCTGCAGCACTTGGCACGTCAGATGTCCCGCAATATGGCGGTGGTCTTATTCCTCGATCCGGGAATCTCGGACACCGCTGTCGAGTCCTTGAAAAAGGATCTAACACGTTCTCCGCATGTATCCGAAGTCCGTTTCAACAGCGCCCGGCAGGCCAACGAGGATTTTCAGGAAAAATTTCCCGACTTGAGGAAAATCGTGGAGAACTTGGGAGAAAATCCCTTCCCCCCTTCCCTGCAAGTCAGCCTCCACCAAAAAGCGCAGTCCTCGGAAGCGGCGTTGAACTTCATCCGTTCTTTTTCCGGGCGCAGCGGGGTGGACGACATCCAATATAACCGCGAATGGGCAGAACGCATGCAGTCGTTCAGCCGATTGGCACAAGCAGTAGGTTTCTTTCTGGGAGGGATCCTGGTTTTGGCTTCTTTCTTTATCATCTCCAACATTGTAAAATTGAATGTTTTCGCACGAAAAGACGAAATCGAGATCCTACGGCTGACGGGCGCCACCAACACCTTTATCCGCACACCTTTCCTCTTGGAGGGCGTCATTCTAGGCGTATTAGGCGGGATTCTTTCCCTCATGCTGCTTTTCCTTTTGATTCGAATATTCCCCCTCTATCTGGGTGCTTCAATGGGAGCCTTCAGAGATTTCATCCGATTCCGTTCCCTTTCCTTTTCTCAGTGTTTGAGCCTTATTCTTGCGGGAGGCTTCATAGGTTTCCTGGGAAGTCTCAGCTCGCTGGCGCGCTTTCTCAAAACATGAAGCGGCCCTCCTCTCCGGCGCGGAATCCCCAAACATGCATCAATACGCCCGCTTCGCCTCTCCCCAGGTTGACATCTCCTCAAGCTTGGCATAGAATTCATGCAAATGGCTTCCATCGGCGAAGAGCTCAAACGTGAACGCGAGCTTCGCGGCATTTCCCTGCAAGAAATATCCGATTCCACCAAGGTAAACCTCTCGTTTCTGCGTGCCCTGGAGCAGGATGAATTGGAAAAGCTACCGGGAAGTTTTTTCACTAAAGGGATCATCCGCACGTATGCCCGACATATCGGAATCGATGAAGAACCCATATTGGATTCCTACCAGGAGTTCATGAAGATGGGGACACAGTCGCCTGAAAACGCAAAAACCAAGGGAACATCCGGGAATCGAAAAATATATGTCGGCCTTGTTTTATCCACATTGGCCGTTATCGCGATTCTTGTCGGCTTTTTCATCCTGGTTCCCGGGAAAAAACCGCCACCGCCTCCTAAGACACAATCCATCGAGCAGGAACCGCGCCGGGACGTCATCCTGCCTCCGCCGCCCGAATCTGAGAAACCGGCGGACATCATGAATATCGAAATCGCCTTTCATCAGGAAACCTGGATTCAGCTTTTCGCTGACGGGGATATACGGCTCGACGGGATCATGCTGCCGGGGAAGATATTTCAAACGGAAGCCTCGGAGGAAATCATCCTTAATCTTGGGAACGCGGGCGGATTCACTTACACCCTTAACGGCATCTCAGGGAAATCCCTTGGGAAATCCGGGGCGGTCATCAAGGACATCCGCATTACCCATGAAAACTTTGCGGAGTTTCAGGAACCGGAAGGGAACACGGCCGAAGACATCTCCTCCTGATTTCCACCGCGGGATACCGACTCATCGAGGAATATTTCCCTTTACGATCGAGTCCCCCGGGTTTACAATGAGATTGTCCTGAACGGCTGAGAGGCCCGGACACCAGAACGGATAAATTCATGGACAGTTCCAAAAGCAAAGGCTCCCGCGTTATCGGCGCCATCATCCTGCTTTTGATCATTTTCTTCTTCACCATCGAATTCTTTATCCGAGAAATGCAGGAATTCTCACCGACTTCCATAACCCGAATTCTGCTCTCTACGCTGCAGATCATCGTGTTGCTCCTTTTTCTGATCCTTTTGTTTGTTCTGGGCCGCAATCTGGCCAAGCTTTTTTTGGAGCGCAAACGCCGCATCGCCGGCTCCCATTTCAAAACGAAACTGTTGATGTTTTTCATCGCGCTGTCCCTCATCCCTACGCTGCTGCTTTTCATCTTCGCCAGTGATCTGATCAGCCGCAATATCGAAACCTGGTTCCAAACTCCCATCGATAGAATCCTCGACGACACAAAAAGCCTGTCGGAAGGTTTTTATCAAAACAGCGAGGAGATAACGCTTCATTACGCCCAGCAGTTGAGCCGGGCCATACAGCGTCTGGATCTCATCGACCTGGAGCACAAACGCCCCCTGATGGATTTCACTCGAGAAAAGCTCACAGAGTATAAACTTGACGAGATCGGCGTTTATCTCGACGATGAAGAGCTTTTTTCCTACATCAATCCCGATCTGCCGCTGCGCGATTATCGGGACCTGAAAACCAATATCGTCAAGCGCGCACACCTTGGAGAGCTTTTCAACACCAAAGAGACCATGGGGGCGGGAGAAATGATCCGACGCGGCGTTTCTTTTCAAATCCCGGAGGGTCCCAATCTTCTGGTCGTAACCGGGAAATACCTTCCCCAGAACTTCGCCGAAAAGATCAACAACATAACCGCCTACGTACAGCGCTACAGGCAGCTCAAGATCCAAAAGAATCCGGTTAAAACCTTTTATCTCATGACGTTGGTGTTTGTGACGCTGCTTATCATTTTTGCCGCCAGCTGGATCGGATTCCATCTCGCAAAAACCATTACTGTCCCTATCGAGAAGTTGGCCAACGCGACCAAGGCGGTTTCGAAAGGGGATCTGAACGTTCGTGTGGAAGATACGGCATCCGACGAGTTGGGAGTCCTGATCGATTCGTTCAACCAGATGATTTCGGATCTCAACCAAAGTCAGAAAAACATCGCACAGAAAACTTCGGAATCCGAATCACGCCAGCAATATATCGAAACCCTCCTCAACAATATCACAACCGGCGTCCTGGCGCTTGATCCGGAAGGAAGAATCACAACGATCAATCCATCGGCAAGAACAATGCTCGCCATCTCTGAGCCTCGACCCGTATCCAAGATGTACCGCGAGGTTCTCGGGCACGTACGCTATGCGGAAATTTTCAAGAATATTGAGAATGGATTGAAGAACCGTTACCAATACTCGGAAAAGGAGATCCACATAGATTTCGGAAACCAGACCGTGACGCTCTCTCTGTCCATATCACCGCTGCCTCAAGGAGAGGAAGAATTTTCCGGCATGATCGTCGTGCTGGACAACCTCACCCAGCTGATCAAAGCCCAAAAGATGGCGGCGTGGAAAGAAGTTGCGCAGCGGGTCGCCCATGAGATAAAAAATCCGCTCACACCCATCCAGCTTTCCGCTGAGAGGATTATCAAAACTCTCAAGAAATCCGGCGCGGATTCCAGCGCCATCATTCAGGAGGGCGCCCGTACCATCGTAAGCGAAGCAGGAACCATAAAATCCCTGGTCGACGAATTTTCCAGCTTCGCCCGCATGCCCAAAATTCAACTCGAACCGACGGATCTTCATCTCCTCATAAATCAGACGATCTCGCTCTTCACCGGCATTTTCGAGGACATCGAATTCGAGACTTTTTTTTCGGCGGGAATCCCGGAAGAGGTCATGCTCGATGAAGAACAGATGAAGCGGGTATTCATCAATATCTTCGACAATGCCATCGATGCCATGAACAAGAAGGGCAAGATTCGTATTCAGACCGCGACTGAAAAAATCAACCAGCGTATCGTCATTACGATCACCGATACCGGCCCGGGCATCCCGATCTCGGATAAAGACAAGCTTTTCCTTCCTTATTATTCCACCAAGAAGAAAGGTTCCGGACTCGGGTTGGCAATCGTGAGTCAGGTCATCAACGAACACAATGGAACCATTGAAGTCGACAATCAAAAATCCATGGGAGCAAAATTTACTTTACGGATACCAACATGAACTCAGATAAAATTCTAGTTATCGACGACGAGGCCGGGATCCGGTCCTCACTCAAAGGCATACTTGAAGACGAAGGCTACAAGGTAAAGACCGCTTCTTCCGGAGAGAAGGCCTTGTCCGTGTTAAAATCGGAGCCCTTCGACCTGATATTTCTTGATATTTGGCTGCCGGAGATGAACGGCATCGAAGTCCTCGAAAATATAAAGGCCGGTGACGAGAGCATTCATGTGATTATGATCACCGGGCACGGATCGGTCGAATCCGCCGTGAAAGCGACCAAACTGGGTGCCTACGATTTCCTGGAAAAACCTTTATCCCTGGAAAAAGTGGTGTTAACGGCAAAAAACGCCCTGAAGCAGCTGAAGTTGGAAGAAGAAAACATCCAACTGCGAGAACGGATCAAATCCAAATACCGGATGATCGGCAACAGCCCCGCCATCAATAAACTTCAGGAGCAGATCAAGATCGCCGCAACATCCAAAGGCAGCGTGATGATCACGGGGGAGAACGGAACGGGCAAGGAGCTTGTGGCGCATTTGATCCATCAGCAGAGCGCCCGCCGCAACAAACGTTTCATTCAGATCAACTGTGCGGCGATCCCCGAAGACCTGATGGAAGGAGAGCTTTTCGGATACGCCAAGGGAGCTCTCCCCAATATCAATCGCGACAAAAAAGGAAAGCTGTTTCTGGCCGACGGCGGAACCTTGTTTCTGGATGAGATCGCTGATTTAAGCCCGAAAATTCAGGCCAGTTTGCTGGCCTTTATCAAGGAAGAAAAGTTCGAGCCTATCGGCTCCGAAGACACTGTCCGTTCAGACGTGCGCATCATCGCCGCCACCGATAAAGAGCTTCGACAAATGCTGGTTGATGAGACATTTCGGAAGGATCTCTTCTATAAACTCAATATCATCCCCATGGTCATCCCTTCCCTCCGGGAGAGAAAACAGGATATCCCCGATCTCATCGATTACTTTCTGCAATATTTCTCCCTCGAATCAGGGAAGAAACGTAAAACCATGAAGAAGGAGGCGATGCAGGCCTTTATCAATTATTCCTGGCCTGGGAATGTCAGTGAATTGATCAATGTCATTGAACGCTTCGTGATCATGGTCAAGGAAGACGAGATCCATCCCACCCACCTCAACCTCCTGGTGGAGCCGAGAGAATCGCAATTTCTCCCTGAATTTCTCGAAAACATCCCGCTTTCCAAGGCTAAGGAACAGTTCGAAAGGGAATACGTTCACAGCGCTTTGATCCGCAGTGAGTGGGACATCCCCAAGGCCGCCCGCGATTTGGACCTTGATCCGAAAGATCTTTCGGAGAAGGTCAAACGGCTCGGCATCAATTTCCTCGGATGAACCAGAAAGCCGTTTGAGGATCCGTTTTATGGGGCTTTTTTCGCTTCCAAACCTCCTATAGCCAGCGGCCTCAACTCTGAAGCATTTTTATTTTACAGGGAAAATCATTTGTGATATCTTGAGGAACGCGAAAGGAAAGAACGATGAAAACCGATGCTTTAAGACTGATCGTCAATTCATCGCGGAAGTTTATCAACAGCGGTGCTCTTTCCCGCCTCTGGAACCTGGTGAAAAACTTTCACCCGGTTGATATCGCCACCCTGATGTCCCACCTGATACACCGGGAAAAGCTGACTCTCTTCAATACCCTGTATGAAAGAGAACCGGAAAAAGCCGCCGATGTGTTGAGTGAGATCATTCCCGAGGACGCCGCGGAAATTCTGGTCGAGCTGCCGGTCCCCCAAATCTCCGACCTTTTCCAAATGACGCCTTCGGATGACGTCGCCCGCATCCTGAATCTCCTTCCGGAAGAGATGAAAACGTCCATCCTGTCTTCGATGGAAGAGAAACCGACCGAAGAAGTAATGGGACTTCTGGACCACGAGGAAGAAACGGCGGGGCGTATCATGTCGCCCAACTTCTATGCATTGAACCATCAGACCAATGTCTCGGACGCGATCACGGCCATGCAGCTCGAAGGGGATGTGGAATCCGCCTTTTATCTCTATGTCATCAATGACGAGGGGGATCTGGTCGGAGTGGTCTCTCTGCGTCAGCTCATGTTTTCCAGACCCAATACACCGCTGAAGAACATCATGACCAAAGAGGTCATCAGCGTACACACGGAAACCGATCAGGAGGATGTGGCCCGCATCGTAGCTGATTACAACCTCGTGGCGATCCCCGTCGTGGATTCCTCCAACAAATTGGTGGGGGTCATAACGGTCGACGACGTTATCGACGTCATTGACAAGGAAGCCACCGAAGACATGTACAAGATGGTCTCCCTGGACACAACGGATCGAATCCAGGACAGCCCCTTGACTTCGATCAAGAAACGGCTGCCCTTTTTGCTGTTCAGTCTGCTGACGGCTTCATTGGCTCCATTCGTGGTGAACCATTTCAAGGGAACCATTCAGCAGGTCGTCACGCTGGCGGTTTTCATGCCGCTGGTCGCCGCACTGGGCGGCGTCGCCGGAAACCAGACCATCGCCATCATCGTACGTGAGATCGCCATCGGGCAGGCGGAGTGGATCTCCGCCCGCAAAGCTCTTCTAAAAGAACTCTTGGTCGGTATCGGGAACGGATTTATCCTGGGAATCGTCCTGGGAACGGCCACCTATTTCATTATCGGCAATCCCTTTCTGGGATTGACTCTCGGACTGGCCGTCATCATAAATCTTTTCGTCGCGGCTCTGGTCGGCACGCTGATTCCCCTTTTCCTCAAATTGATCAAGCTGGACCCGGCACTTGGATCCGTCAATCTTCTGACTATGTGCACCGATTCTTTGGGATTTCTGACATTTCTGGGTTTGGGAACGCTGTTTCTCAAATATTTGATTTGATCTCATGCCGCTCGCGCAGTCCGAAGCCATCATCTTGAGGACCTTCAACATAGGCGAGCAGGACCGCCTGGTCGTGCTCTTTACCCGGGATTTCGGCCTTATTAAAGGGGTGGCCAAAGGAGCTCGCAAATTCAAAAGCCGCTTCGGCAGCAGCCTGGAGCCCATGTCTCTGGTGAACGCCTTTTATTATGAAAAGGAATCAAGAGAGCTGGTAACGATCAGCAACTGCGACCTACGGGAATCCTTTTTCGAAATACAGGCGGATTTCGATGTTTCCGTCGGCCTGAGCTACTTCGCCGAACTGTGTCAGGAATTCTTTCCGGCCCGAGCCAAGGACGACAGGCTGTTCCGGCTGCTGCTGGCATGTCTGCGGGCGCTTAAAGCCGGCGCTGATTTTAACTTTGTCGGAGCTTACTTCGAAGCATGGTTTTTGAACATCTGCGGCGTCATGCCCGATTTCCGAACCTGCCGAAAGTGTCGAAAGCCCGCCCCCCGCGGCGGATGGCTGAACGCACGCAGGGACGGCTTGATGTGTCCCCGCTGCGCTCGCGAACGCAGGGAAGCCGTCTGCCCCGAATTGAGTCCTTTTCTGGATTGGTCCCGAAAAAATCCGCCGGCGGCGGGGCCCGAATCGCCTTTCCCCCCCCCCCAGATCGCGAATATACGCAAGACGTTCCGCGTCATCGTACTGCATCATATGGAAAAAATCCCCAGAAGCATCGCCACCCTGAATCCGAGCCATCACCCCCCTAAAAGCCCCAAAAAACCCTCCGGAAATCCCAAGGGATAAATCTTCTTGACAAATGAAAAATCCGTTGATATAAGATTATTTCGCTATTAGGTTAATATTTGGTTAATATTATCATATTTGGTTAAGTAAGAATTTTTAGGTTAAGAGGAGAAGCCGTCATACTGCTTTACTCTATCTCTATTTGTGCCTTTCTTTTTATATTTCATACCCCCTTCATTTCAACTATCGGCTTTTTCCGCAATCTGAAATTCAAAACAAAATAATTAAGGAGGTATATCTGTGAATGTGGAAACCCAAAAAGTGAAGTCCGTCATCGAAAAGCATCACGGTGAAAAGAAATCTCTCATCGCCATCCTCCAGGACATCCAATCCGAATACAACTATCTGCCGCGCAAAGCTCTCAACATCATCTCTCATTCCCTGCAGATTCCCATGATCGACATTTTCGGAGTCGCCACTTTCTACAGCGCATTCAGCCTCGAGCCCAGAGGAGAGCACACCGCTACCGTCTGCATGGGAACAGCCTGTCACGTTCGCGGAGGTCCAAAGATCCTGGACGAATTCGAGCGGAAACTCCAAGTTAAAGCCGGCCACACAACGGAAGACCGGCAGTTCAGCCTGGAAACAGTCGCTTGTCTGGGATGCTGCGCCATCGGTCCGGTGGTTGTCGTCGACGACAACTATCATGCCCAGACCTCAATGCGCAAAGTTGATTCGATCCTGAAAAAATACCGCAAAGAGAAAAACAATGACGAGTAAAAAATTAACATCGACCAAAGCCTTGAGAGAACTCATCGCGGATCGGGTCAAGAAAAGAAACGCCGATACGCACGCCGTCTTGACGGTTTCCGCCGGAACCTGCGGGCAGGCCAGAGGCTCCATGCAGGTCATCGAATCGCTGGAAAAAGTCATTCAGGAGAAAAACCTGCAGGCCAAGGTCAGGGTAAAAGTGACAGGATGCCACGGATTCTGTGAAGCAGAACCCAATATCATCATCCACCCCGGGAATACATTCTACCAGCACGTGGAACCCGGCGACGCTGAAGATATCATAGAAAAGACGATTCTCAAAGACGAGATTCTGGATCGGCTTCTCTATTCCGATCCGGCCACGGGAAAAACCGCCGCGAGAGAAAAAGATATCGCCTTCTATACCAAACAGAAAAGATTGGTTCTGGGTGATAACGCTTCGATCGATCCTACCCATATCGAAGATTACTTCTCCATCGGCGGTTATGCGTCTCTGGCCAAGATCCTTGACACGATGCAGCCTGACGATGTGATTGAAGAGGTGAAATCCTCAGGGCTGCGCGGGAGAGGAGGAGCGGGATTCAGCACCGGCTCCAAATGGCAGTTCGCACGGAGGGCCCCCGGCGATATCAAGTATATCATCTGCAACGCCGACGAGGGCGATCCCGGCGCATATATGGACCGGAGCCTCATGGAAGGCAATCCACACCGCGTTCTCGAAGGGATGATCATCGGCGCCTATGCGATCGGCGCCTCCGAGGGCTATATCTACATCCGGGACGAATACCCTGTGGCGCTTCATCACATCACTCTCGCGCTGGACGCGGCCGAGAAAGCCGGATTGCTCGGCGATAATATCCTGGGCAGCGGTTTCAGCTTCAAGGTTCGTATCGTCAAAGGCGCCGGAGCCTTTGTCTGCGGTGAAGAGACAGCATTGATGGCTTCGATCGAAGGACGCGTTGGTGAACCCCGGCAGCGGCCGCCGTTTCCGGCTGTGAAAGGACTCTGGAAAAGACCGACCAATAACAATAACGTGGAAACCTGGGCCAATATCCCGCTGATCATCGAAAAAGGCAGCGAGTGGTTTGCGGGGATAGGCACCGAGGGCAGCAAAGGGACAAAGATCTTTTCTCTTGTGGGAAAGATCAACAACACCGGTTTGGTGGAGGTTCCCATGGGCATCACGCTGCGCGAAGTCATCTTCGACATCGGCGGCGGGATTCCGAAAGGGAAGAAATTCAAAGCGGTTCAGACCGGCGGTCCTTCGGGAGGCTGTCTTACCAAAGACAAGCTCGATCTTCCCATCGACTACGAGAGTCTTGCCGCCGCCGGTTCCATCATGGGCTCAGGCGGCATGATCGTCATGGACGAAAACACCTGTATGGTGGACATCGCCAAATACTTCCTTAATTTCCTTCGCGACGAAAGCTGCGGCAAATGCATCTCCTGTCGGGAAGGAACCCAGAGGATGTGGGAGATCGTAAACAATATCACTCAAGGCAAAGGCAAAATGAAGGATCTGGAACTCCTCGAGGAGTTGGCCACGATCACTAAAGACGCCTCCATGTGCGGGCTGGGACAGACGGCCGCCAATCCGGTCCTCTCGACTCTGAAATACTTCAGAGAAGAATATGAAGAACACATCCTTCATAAAAAATGCCGCGCCATGGTTTGTAATGAACTGGTATCCGCTCCCTGTCAATCCATCTGCCCAATAGATCAGGAGGCATCCGTATACATCGCATTGATCGCTCAAGGAGAATACCAGGAAGCTCTGGATGTTATTAGAAAAGACAATCCGCTTCCCTCGGTCTGCGGAAAAGTCTGTGACCACAAATGCGAATCCGTCTGCCGAGCAGGAGAGATCGGAGAACCCATTTCCATTCGCGCTCTCAAACGTTTCGTTTTGGATTGGGCGGACAAGAATGGGAAAACAGCCGCGGGAGAGAAGAAAGCGGCACGCAAACAGAAAAAAGTGGCCGTCATCGGATCAGGTCCCGCCGGCCTGGCCGCCGGCCATTACCTGAACCTCAAAGGCTATAATGTCACCATTTTCGAATCTCAGCCGGTTGCCGGTGGAATGCTGGCGGTTGGGATCCCCGAGCATCGTCTTCCCAAAAACACATTAAACGCCGACATCGATTATATTCTCAAGTCGGGCGTCTCACTTAAAACCAATACGGCACTGGGGCGCGATTTCAATCTCGACGATCTTTTTGCAGACAACTTCGAGGCCGTTTTCATCGCCGTCGGAGCGCACAAGTCCATGCAGATGAAGATCCCGGGAGAGGATGCCGCGGGAGTCATTCCCTCGATGCATTTCCTGACCCGGGTGAATCTCGGCAATGAAGTCGATCTGGGACAAAAAGTAGCTATCGTCGGCGGTGGAAATGCGGCGATCGACGCAGCCCGGGTCGCGGTAAGGAACAAAAACACCACCGACGTCACGATCCTTTACAGAAGAACAAGAAAGGAAATGCCGGCCTACGAAGAAGAAATAGAAGAAGCTCTGGAAGAAGGGATCGATATTCAATTCCTGGTAGCACCGGTTCGCGTTGTGCAAAAAAACGGAAAGATCGTCGGTGCCGAGTGCATTCGCATGGAGCTTGGAGAAATGGACGCCAGCGGGCGAAGAAGCCCCGTGCCGATTGAAGGCTCTGAATTTACGATCGAGTTGGATTCGCTTATCACGGCAATCGGCGAAAGGCCCGACATATCTTTCGTCAACGAAAACGACAAGCTGGAAGTCACCAAATGGGACACCATCGTAGCTGATGAGGAACTCCTCGTCACAAACAGGAAAGGCGTATTCGCCGGAGGTGACGCCGTGACCGGGCCGAGTTCGGTCGTCAAAGCCATCGCCGCCGGAAAGAATGCGGCGAATTCCATCGATCTTTATCTGCAAGGAGCCCCTCTCAAAAAGGAATACACGCTCAGCCGCCCCTCTCGTTACATCAAACCCGTTGAACTGAATGAAGAGGAGATTGAAAACGCACAAAGGCCGGAAACGCCTAAGCTGACCGTCGAACAGAGAAGGAAAAACTTCAAGGAGGTCAACATCGGCCTGGATGAAATGGCGACCGTCAAGGAAGCCAGGCGATGTTTACGCTGCGAATTGGAAACGGAAGATGGAAAATCCGCATTAGGAAGGGAGACATGATCACCTTAATCATCAACAACCTGGAAGTACAGGCCGAGGAGCACTGGACCGTGCTCGAAGCCGCCCAATTCTACGGCATCGAGATCCCGACCCTCTGCCATGATCCGGGGCTCAGCAACTTCGGAGGCTGCCGTCTCTGTTTGGTCGAGATCGGAGTCAAACCGAGAACAAAGCTCGTCAGCTCCTGCACCTACCCCGTACAAGAGGGATTGAATGTTCATACGGATACAAAGAGAGTCCTGGCAGCACGCAGGATGATGATCGAACTCATGCTGTCTACGGCCCCCGGATCCAAAGTCATTCAGGATCTGGCCTCTAAATTCGGCGTCACGCAGTGCAGATTTACGCTGCGCAATGAAGAATGCATCTACTGCGGACTCTGTGTACGGATGTGCGCGGAACAGATGGACGGCAAGGCGATCGGGTTTCAAAACCGAGGCCACAACCGCAAAATATCAACGCCTTTCGACATCAAATCCGATGTCTGCCGGCTATGCGGTGGGTGCATGTACATCTGCCCGGCTTGTCAGCTGCGCTGTCAAGGGCCGGATGCGGAGGGCGCCGTCTGCAACGCCTGTCTGACCATGGACCCGACCTGCATCGATGTTTATGATGAACTGCAGTGCTGGATGTACGATGCCGGCCGCTGCGGAACCTGTGTCCGGGAAGACCCCAAAGAAAAAGAAGAGAACAATGCTTAGCATTATTTTCTCCCATAAAAGAGAATATTAAGGAGGATTTGAATGTCTTATACAAAACTCAATCGTAGTGCCGCCACCTTAACCAAGAACAGAACTGAAGGCTCGATCAGCCCCTTCAGCGGGATGTGTGTCACTTGTGTCGACGGCTGCATCGGCATGTGTGAAATCGGCAAATCTGCCTATCGCGGGCACGAAGTCATTTATCCGCAGCCGTTTGGAATCATCACGTCGGCTTCGGAAAAAGAATATCCCGTCGACCTCTCGGATTTCACCATCCTGGGAACCGCCGCCGGCGCCTATGGAGTCGAAGCCGACAGCGACAAGGCGACCTTTCCCAAAGTTTCCATAGAAACCGCGATCGGACACGATAAAGGCATCAAACTGAAAGTGCCTTTCGTCATCGCCGGTATGGGCTCGACGAACGTCGCCAAACAGAACTGGAAAGGCTTGGCCGCCGGCGCCGCCATTTCCGGAGCGATTCTCACCGTCGGTGAAAACGTATGCGGCATGGACGAGGAATCCGAGTTCAAGGACGGAAAGATCGTTCGCTCCGTCGATATGGAAAATCGCATCAATTGGTACCGGGAATGGCAGGACGGTTACGGAACCGTGGTCATTCAGGCCAACGTCGAGGACACGCGCCTGGGCGTCCAGGAATACGCCATCCAGAAGCTCGGCATCGAAGCCGTCGAGTTGAAATGGGGACAAGGCGCCAAGGATATCGGAGGAGAGGTCAAGATAAAAAACCTGGCCAAGGCCCAGGAACTGCAGCGCCGCGGCTATATCGTTCTCCCCAATCCGGAAGATCCCGATATCATCAAAGCCTTTGAAAAAGGAAGCTTCAAGGAATTCGAGCGCCATTCCCGCCTGGGAATGGTCGACGAAGAGAGCTTCATGGCGCGAGTCGAGGAACTGAGGAAAGCCGGCGCCAAGTATGTTTTCCTCAAGACCGGAGCATACCGCCCGGTTGATCTGGCCCGTGCCGTCAAGTTCGCTTCCAAGGCCAAACTGGACCTGCTGACGGTCGACGGAGCCGGTGGTGGGACGGGAATGAGCCCCTGGCGCATGATGAACGAATGGGGCGTCCCCAGTGTTGAACTGTGGTCTCTGTTGAACCAGTACTGCAAAAAGATTGACGATCGCGGCGAATACCTCCCCGCTATCGCAGCCGCGGGCGGCATCACGTTCGAAGATCAGATCTTCAAAGCCATGGCCCTTGGCGCACCTTATGTCAAGATCGTCGGCATGGCCCGGGGACCGGTCGCCGCCGCCATGGTGGGAAAAACCATCGGCAAACGTATCAACGAAGACCAGATCCCGGTTTATGTGGAGCGGTTCGGCAACAGCGTCGAAGAGATTTTCGTGACCGCCCCCGAATTGAAAAAACAATACGGTGACAGATTCTATGATCTGCCCACCGGTGGAATCGGGGTCTACAGCTATTTTGAGAGACTCAGCCAGGGACTCCGTCAGTTTATGGCCGGAAGCCGCAAGTTCGATCTCAGCTACATCACCCGCGACGACATCGCCGCGCTGACACCGGAAGCCGCCCGCATGAGTGGGATTCCGCTTGTCACTGACATGGATAAAGAAGAGGCCGAGAAGATCCTCAACGGCTGATAATATCCAACCGGTGGTTTTCGTTTGTTTCGAAAACCACAGCGAATCGTCTTTAACGAGGCCGGGCGCGGTCACATCGCGTCCGGCCTCATTCTTTTCCAACGCCATTCGGCGGGGGGGTGTCCTTTTCTGGTATTTTCCGATCCATTTCGTTAGAATGAGATTCGGATGAACAATACTCAGAATCAAGAACCGATGGAACCGCGCGGGAACTATTATAGAAAACTGACCCTTCGCAACACCCTCATCAACCTCATCCTCTTTGTAAGCCCTTTTCTGCTGCTTTTCTTCATCATCAATCTGCAGATGTCGAATCTATTAAAAACCCAGATCTACAACCATCTTTCCGAGACCGTGGAGGCCAATACCAAGACCATCAGCATTTTCCTCGAAGACCGGGAGACGGAATTGAAATCCCTTTCCCATCTGGATATAGAAAGTCTGGAAGAGGCGTCCCAATTCTTACCGGTATTCAATGCCCTCATCGAGGAGAGCCGATGGTATGATTTCATGCTGATCGCGGACCTGGAAGGAAACATTCGGCATTCGGTTCATTACGATATCAAGGGCAGTATCGCCGATCGGGAATACTTTAAAGTTTCAAAATCGGGCCGCTTTTTCAGCACCGGTATTTTTTACTCCGATCTGCTGGAAAAACCGGTCATGGTCCTTTCCCAGCCGCTTCTTGATAAACGAGGGGCCATATCGGGGATCCTGGCCGCTTCCATAAATCTGGAAAATTTCTACAATCTGCTCTTCGATTTGCGAAAGGCTGAAACCAGCGAACTCTTTTTAGTCGATGCCGCCGGGACACTGCTGTCTCCGACCAAACTTGGGGGACGCCCACTTGAAGACAAAGCTTTTTCCGAGGAGAGTCTGAATCCACATACCGGTGAAGAAGGCGTAAAAACGCATTACGATTATCGGGGCGTAAAGGTTCTGTGTGCTTACAAGAAGCTGGCCGACTCCCCGTTCTATCTTGTATCCGAGATGGACCTGGAGGAAGCCCTTCAGCCGGTGAAAAAAGTCAATCGATTCGTTTTTTTCGTTTTCACTCCTTTTTTCCTTCTACTCATCATCATGTCCAATTATCATTCACGCCGGGTTACCAATCTTCTGCAAAAACTCACTCACGACTTGGAATCGGCGCTCGCTGAGGCCCGTCGCAAACGGGAAGAGGCGGACACCTATAATCTCGAACTTCACGCGAAGATAAAGGAGAGCTCCAAGCTTACCGCGGATCTGAAGACATCCGAGGAGTATATCCGCAACCTGATGGACAGCATCTCCCTGGGTGTTCTGGGCCTGGATTGCGATGGAAGGATCTCTCATGTAAATAAGAAATTCCAGGATATGTTCGACAAGAACGACCTCAAAACAAGCGAGAATATTTTTACCGCACTCCCGATCCTGGCAGAAGATCCCATCCAGGCCGCCTTTGAACAGGCTGTTCTCACCCAGAAACCTCAACGCCTCGAGCAGAGCGAAATCGACCGGGGGAAAGGAAAGGAATATTTCAATCTGTCTTTCTTTCCCATACAGATCAGCGACGGTCCGGTAACCGGATTTACTCTCCTGATCGACAATATCACCGACAAAAAGAAACTCCGCGAGCAGCTGGCCGAATATGAAAAACTCTCGGCCCTAAGTCAGCTGGCCATGGGAGCGGCCCATGAGATCAATAATCCTCTGCTGGGAATCTCTTCGTTTTTGGAAATCCTCCGCGATGAAACAGACGATCAAAAGGAAAAAGACGAGCTTGAATTCGTACTTGAAAATGTTTACCGGATCTCGGAAACCATCCGGGGCCTCCTCAACTTCGCCCGTCCCACGCCTCCCCAATTCACCAAGACCAATATCAACACCCTGATCGAGGAAACCCTGTCTTTCCTGAGTCATCAGCCGATCTTCCGCAAAATCACCATGACTAAGCAGCTGCTGCCTTCCCTCTCTCACATCACAGCCGACCTTAATCAGATACGACAGGTGCTCATTAACATCTTCATCAACGCCGCGCAATCCATGCCTGATGGGGGCACCCTCACCGTGGAAACACAGAAAGTCAAGTTCAAGGATTTCATCCGGATCAACATCACGGATACCGGGGTAGGCATACCCGAAGAGAATCTCAACCAGCTGTTCACTCCGTTTTTCACGACCAAGAAACAAAAAGGCACCGGTCTTGGATTAAGCATCAGCCTGTCTTATATCAAGAACCATCATGGGATTATTTCAGTGCAAAGCGAGGAAGGGAAAGGCACGACGTTTTCCATTGTGCTTCCCTTACGGCAGCGAGGACGAAAAGATGTAATCGATGAGGAAACCATAACATGAGCACTTTTTCAATTCTCCTGGTGGACGATGAGATCCTGACTCTCAATACGCTGAAACGCGCCTTGAATAAAAAAAATTACGAGGTCTATATAGCCGATTCGGGAGAAAAAGCCTTGGAACTCGTCGAAACCTACAAACCTCATCTCATCCTCCTGGATCTGATGCTTCCGGGAATCTCGGGACTGGAAGTTCTCAAGCGCGTCAAGGAGTCGGAGAGCGAAACCATCATCATTATGATGACCGCCTACGAGATCCTGGAAAAGGCCGTCGAAGCGATGAAGCTGGGAGCGTATGACTATCTTCTCAAACCCTTTAAGATCAGCACTCTGATCAATACCATCCAGCGGGCGCTTGAAACGCTTTCGCTTCGCATCCAGATTCAGGATCTGCTGAAGTCGGAGCGGGGAAGATATTATTTCGGCCGCCTGGTAGGCGAAAGCGCGGAAATGCGGGAAGTCATTGAAATGGCCCAGCGTATCGCCCTTTCAGACAAAACTACGGTTTTGCTTCAGGGCGAGAGCGGAACCGGAAAAGAGCTGATCGCTAAAGCGATCCACTATCACAGTCCCAGAACCGATAAGAAGATCATCGATATCAACTGCGCCGCCATTCCGGAGAACCTGTTGGAGAGCGAACTTTTCGGCTATGAAGCCGGGGCATTCACAGACGCAAAGAAACGAAAGATCGGCTTGCTGGAGCAGGGTGACGGAGGAACCATCTTCTTTGATGAGATCGGAGACATGTCCTTCAATCTTCAAGCCAAGCTGCTGCGTGTTCTTGAAGACGGAGCGTTCACACGATTGGGAGGAAATCAACAGATCGAGATCAACATCCGCGTCATCGCGGCCACCAACGTCCATCTGGCAAAGGCCACGGAAGAGGGGAAGTTTCGTTCCGACCTCTATTATCGTCTTAATGTCGTCCCCATAATCATCCCTCCGCTGCGGGACCGCAAGGACGACATTTTGCCTCTGGCCCTCCACTATATCCAGGAGTTCAACCGAGATTTGAAACGCTCCTATAAAGGGATATCCAAGGAAGCCGCGCAAGCCATGCTGAATTACCCATGGCCCGGCAACGTTCGGGAAGTAAAAAATATTATCGAGCGCATCATGTCGCTCCACATTGCGGATCAAATTCTTTACACTCATCTCCCCGCTGAAATCCGAAAATATAAAAAGATATCCGCGAACAACATCCTCGACGACATCCTCCCCGAAGAATCATTCATGACCCTTGAAGAGCTTGAAAAAAAATATATTGAAAAAGTGCTTGAGTATACAGGGGGAAACAAAACCCGCGCTTCGGGAATCCTCGGCATCCATGCCACTTCCCTCTTTCGAAAGCTGAAAAGCTGGCAGTAATACCCCCAAGCAAAAGCATACCGGCTTCAGCTGTCATTTCCATGTGACATGTGCAGTAAAATCGCCTTTCTATAGCATATTGCAGTACTGCAAATCGCTATATTCTCCAAATCATTATTCTTTATATTGCTCATTATAAATCATTTACATGTTGGCATGACAATTGCAGTGAAAATGGGTGCAGTAATTAATTCGTTGGAGGCATTCATAATGAAAACGTCAACCGCAATAAAAGAGAAAGAGAAAGAATACGGCCAGCCTGAAATCATTCCCTGGCCGTTGTTAAACGATGACGGCCGGGACGCCGCAAAAGCCAGAAGGGCCGCTGTAGACCAGAAGTTTCTTTATTATAAGGACCACCAGATTCCCATCGCACAATTCAAAAAATCCGGCTATGACAAACTTTTAAAACTTATCGTCAAGGAAATCGAGAGGTAACCGATGCAAGACCCCGCAAAAATTCATTACATTGAACCCATCATCAAGGAAAAAGGCGAATATGATCCTTTTATAGAAGCAACCCTCCAGTTTGAGCGGGCCGCCCGCCACCTGGATCTGGAGCCTTGGATTTACCAGCGACTGAAATATCCCGAACGTGAACTTCACGTCAACATCCCCATCACCCTCGACGACGGACGCGCCGTAACCTTCACCGGATTCCGCGTTCAACATTCCACCGTCAGAGGCCCCGCCAAAGGCGGTATCCGCTACAGCCCCATGGCTTCCTTGAGCGAGTGCAAAGCTCTCGCGACCTGGATGACATGGAAATGCTCCGTGGTCAATATCCCCTTCGGCGGCGGAAAAGGCGCGATCATCTGCGATCCTTTGAAGATGTCGGAAAACGAACTGAAAAAACTCACGAAATCCTACACCCTGGCCATCAAGGATATTATCGGTCCCTACAAAGACATTCCCGCGCCGGATATGTTCACCAATGCTCAAACCATGGCGTGGATCGCGGAAGCATACAGCCAAGGATCGCCTAACGTGGAACTGGCCTGCGTAACCGGAAAACCGGTGTTTCTCGGCGGTTCCCTCGGACGCGCCGATGCTACCGGCACCGGACTGTTCTATGTTCTCGAAGAAGCCGCAAAATACCTCGATTTCAAACTTGAAGGCCAGAAAGTCGCCATCCTCGGCTTTGGAAACGTCGGCGCCTCTATAGCCCGTCTCGTTCATAAAGCCGGCTGCAAGATCACCGCGATCACGGATATGTTCGGCGGCATTCACAACGATGACGGCATCGATCCTTTCGAGCTCCAGAAACAGGTCGACGAAACGGGATCCATCGTTAATTTCCCCGGAACCGAGCCTATCGACAATGACGGACTCATCGGACTCCCCATCGACATCCTGATTCCCGCCGCCATTGAAGGTCAAATCCATAAGGATAACGCGGACACCATAAAGGCCAAACTCATCCTCGAAGGAGCCAACGGCCCCACCACTCTGGAAGCCGAAGAGATGCTCACCAAGAAAGAGATCCTGGTCGCACCGGACATCCTGGCCAACGCCGGCGGCGTGACCGTATCCTACCTGGAGTGGGTTCAGGACCTGCAGCACTATTTCTTCTCGGAAGAAGAGGTCCTGCAGAAAACCGAGAAGATCATGAAATCGGCATTCTGGGATGTTGTCGCCAAGATGAAGCAGTACCAGGTAAATATGCGGGACGGCGCCTATATTCAGGCTGTCGGACGCGTCGCCGAGTCTCTTAGGGCTCTGGGCCGCGTTGCCTGATCCGCATTAATCATACTTCTCTTAACCTAATACTTAACCAAACCAAATTGAGGGAGGGGAGGCAGCTCCCCTCCTTCTCCTTTTAGACCCCTTTTGGTTTCCCCTTAATTCTCGGACATACCGGCAAACGACGGAACAGGATCAAGAAAAATAGCAATCCTCCCGTTTCTTTGATATCTTATTGTTAGGATATTCAACGAGGAGTCCCGAATTGTTTTTTCTGCCTATCTTAATTTTCATTCTCATCATCTATTTCGGCCTGCTCGCATTTCTTTTCCTGTTCCTTCAGATCGGCGTCTTCGCTTTCGAACAGATCGGCATCCCTCCGGGAATCATGTTCTTTCTCTTGTTTCTGACATTGATCGGCAGCGGCATAAACATCCCAGTAAAGCGATACACAACCGATATCACCATGACGGAAAAAATCGTCTGGTATTTCGGCCGCAGCTACCGGATTCCCCGCGCCTTCAACCGAAATACAGCCGTCATCGCCGTCAATATCGGAGGTGCGGTGATCCCCACCCTCTTGTCTCTATTCCTTCTAATACGATGGCCGCACCTGCTGCTTGCCAATGTCATCGCCGTCGTTTTCGTGTCGATCTTGGTTCACCGCATGGCCCGTCCGATCCGCGGCATCGGGATCGCAACGCCGGCTCTGCTGCCTCCCGTGCTTGCGGCATTGACCGCGCTGGTCCTTCAGGTTTTTTTCGGCCCGCATACGGCGCCCATCATTGCATATGTTTCCGGCACCCTGGGCACCCTCATAGGCGCCGATCTCCTGAATATAAGAAAAATTTCCCTTTTGGGCGCACCGGTGGCATCCATCGGCGGGGCGGGAACATTCGACGGCATTTTTTTAACCGGTCTGATTGCCGTCATCCTGACTTCGCTCTAACCGATGATTCGGAAATATCAACAACGGGGATAAGCCGTTTGAAACAAAAGGCTCGAGGCGAATGATCAAGGAGGAGCTAAATGAAAAAATTGCGCTTTTGGACGAGGCTTGGCTTATTGGCCTGGATGAGCTTCATGACCGGGCTTCATGCCCAGGAAATGAAGACTCCGGCTCTCAAGGACATCCTGGATCTGAAAACACCGGGCAGCCTGCAGATTTCGCCTGACGGAACCCGGGTTCTGTATACGGTTCGTGAAGCCGACTGGGAGGAAAACACCTACGGATCCCAGATATGGAGTGCGGATATCAAAACCCGGGAAATCCGCCAGCTGACTTTTATGAAGGAGCGCAGTTTCGGCCCGGCCTGGTCACCTGACGGCCGCTGGATTTCCTTCCTCTCGGCCCGTGAAGAAAAGACCCAGATCCACCTTATGTCGACCTCGGGAGGAGAAGCCAGATGCCTCACCAAGGCCGAAAACGGGGTTTCTTCGTATCGCTGGGCTCCCGACGGCGCCTCCATCGCATTCACCGCCGCGGATAAAAAAAGCAAGGAACAAGAGGCGGTCGAAAAAGAATTCGGTAAATTCGAGATCGTGGATGCGGAATTCAGCATCCGGCATCTCTGGATCATAGGCATCGATGGAGGCGACGCCAAAAAGCTCGTGGACCGTTCCGACCTGCATGTCGGAAGCATGGATTGGTCCCCGGACACCGCTCATATCGCCTTCAGCGCGACACCCGATTCTCGTATCGAATCCGGCTACGAATCCGACATCTATATCGTCTCTCTCGAGAACGGCACCATCCGCCTTCTGGTCGATCTAAAGGGTGCCGACGGATCTCCCTGCTGGTCGCCAAAAGGAGATCTTATCGCTTTTTCCAGCAAGCAGGGCGCAAGCCAATCGTTCGCCAACACCGAGATCTGCATCGTCCCGTCGGAGGGAGGGAAAATCGACAGCATCACTCCGTCGTTCGATGAAAATGCTTCTCCTCTGATCTGGAACCGGGACGGTATCTATTTCAACGCGTATCAGGGAATGTCATCTCACCTATTCCGAGCCGAGCCGCTTGGAAAATCCGTTTCCCGGATCACAGAAGGAGATGGATTTCTAAGAAACTTTTCTCTCTCGAAAGATGGGACCCGAATGGTTTTCACGGCCGTGGATGGCGATCATTTCATCGAGATCTTCACCTCCGCGGTCGACACGTATAATCCCCGCAGGATCACGAACTTCTCCGCGCAGATCTCGGATTGGAAGCTGGGAAGCAAGGAATCCATCCGCTGGAAAAGCCAAGATGGAGCCGAGATCACCGGAGTCCTCATGAAACCGCACGATTTCGATCCCAACAAGAAATATCCTCTGCTGTTGGTCATCCATGGAGGCCCCACGGGTATTTCTTATCCCCAGCTGATAGACGGACGCAGCAGCACCTACCCCCTGGAACAGTGGTTGGCGAAAGGCGCCGTCATCCTCCAGCCTAATTACCGCGGGAGTGCGGGATTCGGTGCGGATTTCCGCCGTTTGAACTTCAGAAATCTCGGCGTGGGAGATTACTGGGATGTCATATCAGGAGTGGACCATCTCATCGCTCAGGGATTCATCGATGAAAACCGCCTTGGAGCCATGGGTTGGAGCCAAGGCGGTTATATTTCCGCCTTCATCACCACCTTCAGCGATCGATTCAAAGCGGTCAGCGTGGGCGCGGGAATTTCGGATTGGGTTACCTATTACGTCAACACGGACATTCACCCGTTCACCCGGATTTATTTAGGCGCAACCCCATGGGATGATGAGGAAGTCTATCGTAAGACCAGTCCCATGACGCATATCCTGAACGCCAAAACGCCCACCCTGATCCAGCACGGCGAATTCGACCGCCGCGTTCCGATCCCCAACGCATTCAAGCTTTACCAGGGATTGAAGGATATGGGCGTCCCCGTCAAATTCATCATCTACAAAGGATTCGGCCACGGCATTACAAAACCCAAGGAAAAGCTGGCCGTACTCACCCACAACTGGGAATGGTTCAATCAATATCTTTGGGAGGAGCCGAAAAAATTCCCCCGTTGATCTCAAGGAACGGCCGCACATATCATATAATTCCTATTGATCATATTGATTTTATATGTTTTTCCGTGTATAATAAATTCAAGAATATGACCTGCTGAGCTGGCTGGGCAGGTGCGTTCCTCCTTCATCCCTCTTTTTGATTTTTCCCGAGACACAGCCAGCTTTTCCCCTTTATGTCCTCGTCGGACCGATTTCAGGTGAAAATTGTTGCGCCCGGAGGGGAAAAAAGGCCGAGCCTACCCGCTCCACCCGATGATCAAGGAAAAAGACAAGTGGTCCGTACCGCAACATAACCATGAAACCACATATTCAGGGCTTCCCGCTGCATTCCCCTATCGGCCGTTTTTATGAAAAGCAAAAAAGGAAACCTTTTCCTATTATGTATCGTCTATATCTATGAGATGAAAAAAACAAGGAGGCCGAGAGGAAACGCCCAAAACGGATGGAGTTTCCGTCCGCCGGAAGGGTATAAGTTCTCTATCTCGAGGCTTTGTCCCGTCCCGATCTCTTCCACGGATCGTTTCTCACGGCTTCATCCGGAAGGATTCGGCCGAACGGCAACACGCGGTATCACTCCGGTGATATCCTTCTACGATAGATTACACTTTTCAGCCAGGTCGAAGAAGGGACGCCCCCTTCTTCGACACCTCTTTTAACTATCAGAGTCCTCCTTTAACTCGACAGCCCTTCCTGCCCGGCTCGAAGGGCTGTCCTCTATTTCAGCCGCATCCGCCATCATTGCAGGGATAATTCCGACAACGGATTCCGGATGTATTTGACAACCGGAGAAAACTTTGATACTCCAAAGGTTATCATGGGCCGGACATACAAAAGAAACACACTCTTGAAGCGGGCCGCGAAACCTTTCGGTTTCCCCGTTCCCGAGCCCGGCAAATCTCTTCCAAGGAGTTCACCAGCATGAAAACCTTCAAACCGATACTCTGCTGTATCATGACAATCCTGATTTTCGGGTGGGCTTTGGCTCAAAACCCGGTAAAAGAAATCACGGTGAAGGATGTGTATAAAACCGGCCTGTTCGACGCCTCCGGCATGAGGATTCGGTCTATGAATGATGGAATCCACTATACCGTATTGGAAAAAGGCAGCGCTATTGTCAAGTACAGCTATCGCGACGGTAAAAAAATCGAAATAATTTTGGACGTTTCAAAAACCGATTTCGGTCGCATCTCCGGATATGCCTTCAGCGGGGATGAATCCAAGCTTCTGCTGACGACGGAATCCGAGCGGTATTTCCCTCGCGGCAGTCAGGCCCATTACTATGTCTGGGACAGCAAGACCAACACCATCAAGCCCGTTTCCCGAAACGGCAAGCTGCGATTGGCCGAATTCTCTCCTGATGGAAACAAGGTCGCGTTCGTCCGAGACAACGATCTCCACGTCAAGGATCTCGTAACAGGTCAGGAGAACGAGATCACCAACGACGGCAAATACAATGAGATCATCAATGGAGCGGCTGATTACACCTACTATGAGTTCGGGCTGGCTCCGGCCTTCGCCTGGTCCCCCGACAGCTCCAAGCTCGCCTACTGGCGTTTCGACGAGCGGGAGGTTCCTCTGGTCAACATCACCATGTTTTATGATCTCTATCCGGATAACTACACATATAAATTCACCAAACCGGGTGAAAACAACTCGGTCGTCGAAATCTTCACCTACAATTTCAAGACCGGAGCAGCCCGCAAGATGGACATCGGGCCGGAAAGAGACCAGTATATTCCCCGAATCAAGTGGACCCCCGATTCAAAAAACCTCTGCATCACCCGAATGAACCGCCACCAGAATCATCTGGAACTGCTTTTCGCCGATCCGACCACCGGAAAATCCCGGGTGGGATTTTCCGTAACCAATAAATACTGGATCGATATTCATGACAACCTGACATTCCTTCCCGACAATCAACATTTTATCTGGACCAGCGAACAAGATGGATTCAACCACATCTACCTCTACACGACTGGGGGAAAACAGGTGCGGCAGATTACCAAAGGACCCTGGGACGTGAAGCGCTATCTTGGCTATAATCCGATGACGCAAACTCTCTACTATACGACTTCCGAAACCACACCCCTTCAGTCCGATATCTTTTCGATAAAACTCAACGGAAAAAACAAGAAAAAGCTGTCCACGCTGGCCGGTCAAAACAATGCGGTTTTCAGCCGCAGCTTTGACTATTTCGTCAACACCTATTCCAACGCCAACACGCCTCCTACCACCGCCGTGTATGATGCTAAAGGAACCCGCCTCTACGTTTTGGAAGACAACGCCCAACTCAAAGTGCGCATGAAGGATTACGGTTTCGTCAAAAAAGAATTCCTGACCTTCACCACCTCGGACGGGGTCACGCTTAATGCCTGGATGATGAAACCCGCGGATTTCGATCCCGGAAAAAAATATCCCGTTCTCATGTATGAGTATGGCGGACCGGGAGCCGGCACGGTCAGTGACGGATGGGATCGAAGCTTCGGCTGGTACCAGCTGCTCTGCCAGAAAGGCATCATCGTTTTTTCTCTGGATGCCAGAGGCTCGGGAGGGCGAGGTCAGGAGTTCAAAAAAGCGACTTACCTTAATCTCGGAAAATGGGAAACGCACGACAACATCGAAGGCGCCAAGTATCTGGGAAATCTTCCTTATGTCGACGCTTCCCGAATCGGCATCTATGGCGGCAGCTACGGCGGATACATGGCCGCTATGTGCATCCTCAAGGGGGCCGATGTCTATAAGCTCGCCGTGTCCAGCAAACCGGTTACTCACTGGAAGTATTATGATTCCATCTATACCGAACGCTATATGCGCACCCCGCAGGAAAATCCCGAGGGCTACAAGGAAAGCGCACCCATCACCTGGGTGGACAAGCTCAAAGGCAAGCTGCTGCTGCTGCACGGTTCGGCGGATGACAACGTGCATATTCAACATTCCTGGATGTTCAATGAAGCCCTGGTCGAAGCCGACAAGCAGTTCGACATGCACTTCTATACCAATAAAAACCACGGATACAACCACAACCGGGCAGGCAATGCGCGGTATCACCTGCATGTCAAGATAACGGATTTCATCCTGAACAACCTCTAGACGGTTTGATTATCGGAGCGTTGTGAGATGAGAATTGCCATACGAGGCCAACCCACCCCGCCCTGATATTCAGGATAAAGCAGCTCTCACTGACTCCAAGAATCTGGAGGAGACATATAGACCTCTCACTAAGGTATTTTCAGACTAAATCCCTTCAGTGAATAGACATCTATCAGCACCACATCCAGGATAAGGCGGGCCAACCCGCCCCACCCTGGT
>Ga0180432_10000682_pt1 | contig 55852 bp, 49 predicted proteins | sample SS_ome_10_FD_132414 | JGI IMG/M metagenome (GOLD analysis project Ga0180432, IMG submission 132414) | Hypersaline lake sediment archaeal communities from the Salton Sea, California, USA - SS_1_MS_2 metaG | ecosystem: Environmental > Aquatic > Non-marine Saline and Alkaline > Hypersaline >... | reverse complement strand
GGAGGCCGAAGGCATCCCCAGGGAAGACGTCACCTTCCGGCACGGCATTTCCTGCCGCTACATCGGGCAGTTGTCCAACTGGGAGGTCCCGGTGGAGGTATCCCGGGTCAACAGCCTGGAGGAGCTGGACAAGGTGATCGGGGCCTTTGAGGGCCACTACACCAAGGTATATCCGGCCGGCGCCCGCTTCCCGGAGTCCGGGTACCAGATAACCGAGGTCTATGTCGAGGCCGTGGCCAGGAAACCCAAGCCCGTCATAGTATCATACCCGCTCCAAGGGAAGGAGCCGGCGCAGAAGGCCTACAAGGGGAAACGGGAGGCCTTCTGCGATGGCCAGTGGATCAGCTTCGACCTCTGGGAGCAGGACCTGCTGGAGGCAGGCAACAGAGTGGACGGGCCGGCCATAATCGAGCACACCATGACCACCCTGCTCATCCCACCCCAGAACTACATCGAACTCGATGAGCACAAGTTCATGCGGTACCAGAAGAAGTAGCCCAACCTACGGAGTTGCGCCGCAGATAGGATCGGGGCCCGTTGGGGAGGGTTCACCCTAACGGGCCAGTTCCTTTCCTGGAGAGAGCGCACACCTTCATCACCTATCATCGGCACAGCCCCCAACACCGGAACAGGAGGAACAGGCAACGATGGAACCTGTCAACATAAGAGTACTGGGCATCTCAGGTACCCCGATCAAGGATGGCAACTGCGACACCATGATCCGGGAAGCGCTCAATTCCGTGGAGAACATCCCGGGGGTGGAGACGGAGTTCATGACGCTGGCAGACAAGGAAATCGCCATGTGCCGTCACTGCCAGTGGTGCATAGAGAACAGGTCCCCCTGCAAGGTTGAAGACGATGCCAACATGGTCTTGGAGAAGATGATAGCTAGCGATGGGCTGATACTGGGTACGCCTGTGTGGAACGTGAGCGCGGTTCCAATATGGTTCAACCTGATCTCCAGGTGGCGGTACTATCAGTTCTTCACCTACAAATTCAGGAACAAGGTCTCCGGCCTCCTCAGTGTCGGCTTCCTGGGCATGGGCTCGGAAAGCGCCTTGGAAAACCTGGAAGTGGTGGGCAGGGGTGCCGGCTTCGTGGTGGCGCGTGGCTGGGCCATCGCCAGCGCTGCGGCTTTCGGGCAGAGGCCCGCCTATCTGGAGCATGGGGTGCTGGACGACAAGTTTGGCATGAGCCGAGTGTACAATGTCGCGGGCAAGGTGGTGGAAATCGCCAGGATGATAAGATACGCTACAGACAACGAAATCACCCTTCCGGATGAGTACGTCCGGACCTTCCGCGGAGCCCGAGTGAAAGACAAGGAGAAGAAAGTGCTTGTGGACGGGGTCTGGAGGGACAGGGAAGAGGTGCAAGAGGGATAGCCTATCCGCACACCGTCCGACTCCACCGGCCGGATCAGCGTCTTCGAGCCAATTTGGCAACCAGTGCCTCTTTGGATCAAGTCTGTCGCTGCCAGTGCTTCGTTGGGGCTCTGGCACCCGGCGCTCGTGGTCCTCAGACCCAGCCTCAACCACAATGCGGAGTCGCGCGGGCCTGTAAAGCAGCTTCCTGCGGCCTGTCAGAGACCGGGTGTCCAGCAGACCCGACGCTGGCCATCTTCGCAAAACGCAACCGGCTTTCACAGGCACCAGTCGGGGGACACATCCCGTCAATCGCCCACGACCAGCGAGGAGGACCTTGATGAAGAAGCGGGTATTCAGCCAGGATGAGCTTGACGAGATGGGCACACCAACGAGTGACTTGCTGAAGCGAGCCGTTGACGCCGGTGAAGGCGAACGGGCAAAGAGACTGGCCGAACGTTTGCATAATGAGTTCCTGGCAATGCATGACCTCTACGTGGACTGGGTCGCGGGCCTGATGGACTACGTCTGCAGGAACGATGGGGAAGATGCGCTCTATCAGGCACTCAAGGGGGTCATAGGAACACCTGGAGCAGCGAAGAGCGACACGACAAAGCCTTCACAGCCCCAGACAGAGGTCGATGAGGAGGCGTCACTCCGTCGCCGGGTCCGCACCCTCGCCTTTGCCCTGAGAGGTCACCTCTTCCCTATCAAGGTGGAGGAGGACGACGAGAAGGTGTGCCTCACCATGGAGCCCTGTGGAAGCGGGCAGAGGCTCTTGGAACGAGGGGCCTACGAACCGCCCCGCAGCCTTACCAAGATACAGAAGCCACACGCCATGACCTGGGGTCTGAGAGACTTTCCCGTCTACTGCACTCACGCCCCTATCCTGGAGATCCTCAGCATCGAGGCGCTCGGCTACCCCGCCACGGTTGCCGTCCCGGCCGAGAAGGTGGCAACGAAAGCCTGCACCTACTGCATCTACAAGAACACTGGCGACATCCCCGAGGAGTACTACACCAGGGTCGGGAAAGTGAAGCCTCAAGGGGGATAAGGGGTTATCACGGCCCAATCACAACGCGCTCATTCACTCAGAGACTGGAGGAGAACTTGGAAGAAAAGATTACCTACTTCGAGCAACCGGGCGAGGCCAACACGGCTGAGGTATTGAGACTGGTCAGGGAGCGGGTAGCGGCCCGGCAGATCGAGAAGGTTGTCGTAGCCTCCACCAGGGGCAACACCGCCCGCATGGCCATGGAGACCCTCGCTGACACCGGTATCAAGCTAGTCGTGGTCCCCTGGCAGTTCGGGTTCGCAGAGACACAGCCGTTTGCGCTGGACCTCGTGCCCGAACTGCGGGCAAAGGGACACGAAGTCCATTTCGGGACCATGTTGTGGCATACGGAAGACCTCTATGGCTCCAGGACACCACGAGCCATGGCAAACCTGCTCAGGGTTTTCTGTCAGGGAATCAAGGTATGTGTGGAGATAGCGCTCATGGCGACTGATGGCGGCCACCTGGCACCCGGCGAGAAGGCCATCGCCATTGCCGGCACAGCCTCCGGAGCGGACACGGCCGTGGTGGTTGCGGCTGCACCCTCGACGAAGTCAGCCCATCTGCACATCAGCGAGATAGTATGCAAACCCATGTGAATGGGAGGACAGCGACCAGAGACTGAGAAAGCACGGTACCGTGGACGCCTGTCACGCGTGTATGTGGAATGTGAGTTGACTCAGTCAGGTCGCGAACTGGAGCTTCAAGATGGTACAGGAGTTCGCACACCCCGACCTGGGCGAGGAAGTACGCAGCATATCGGGGTACTACCTCCCCTGTGAGGAACATGTCCTGCAGCTCGATGGGCGAGAGGTCATCTACGTGCTCGGCCAGGCGTGCCTGGACACGTCGTGCTGCGGGGCATCAGCCTGGAGCTACGTCCAGGTCCCAGGCTATCTTGTCAACAGGCATATCCGGCGCACCGCCGCGGGTACACTCGTGTCGGAGGTTGAGCCGATTCAGGACGACGAGACCCGTGACCAGCTCGCCGGTCTCCTCTCCAGGGAGTACCCGGGCGCCCGCATAGAGATGTGGTGAGGCGGTGCAGGACTCCCGCCCATGGCTTGGCAACGAATGCTGCCTGCTGTGAGCAGCCAGCCCGACACCGCAGCCAACAATATCAATCTAAGGAGGGCGAAAAATGAGTATGCCGCTGGAAGGCTACCGAGTCCTGGACTGGACTCAGTGGCAGGCAGGTCCGGGCGCAAGCATGCTGCTCGGAGACCTGGGTGCCGATGTGATCAAGATCGAGGACAGGGTTACAGGCGACCCATCCCGCGGGGTGGAACAGTTGAGGGCGCCGGCAGGGACAATGGTGCGGCAGTCCTACTTCGAGTCCAACAACCGGAACAAGAGGGGTATTGCCCTTGACCTCCGCAAACCGGAGGGCAGAGAGGTCGTCTACCGGTTGGCCGAGAAATCCGACGCCTTCATCACCAATTTCCGCGAGTCGGCCGCGATCAAGTACGGATTGGACTACGAGACCCTCTCCAAGCATAACCCAAAGCTGTTGTACGGTATCATCTCCGGCTACGGGCTGAAAGGGCCGGATGGCGACGCGCGCTCCTTCGACGGCCTGGGACAGGCCAGGTCCGGGATAATGTTCTGCATTGAACCCGATGAGCCCGCCTACATCGTGGGCGGCGTTGCAGATGCAGCCGCAGGCATAATGACAGCCTTCGGCATCGTGACCGCCCTCCTCACCCGAGAGCGGCAGGGGATCGGCCAGAAGGTCGAAGCGTCCATCCTCTCGGCGATGCTGTTCCAGCAATGGGTGACCCTGGGCTTCAAATTCATTAGCGGTGTGCCGCTGCTTCCACAACCCAGGACCAACGTGACGAACCCGCTGCTCAACTGGTACAAGTGTGCCGACGACAAGTGGGTGTTTATGTTCCACGGCCAGGCAGACCGGTTCTGGCCCGGCGTCTGCAAAGCTATGGGCATGGAAGACCTGCAGAATGACCCCAAGTTCGTGGACATGTGGAAAAGGCAGGAGAACAGCGTAGAGCTGGTTGGCATCATGGACAGGATCTTCGCCACCAAGACACGGGAGGAGTGGCTGAAGCTTCTGGAGCAGAATGGCTGCATCGCGGCGGGGATATCTACCTATGATGATCTGGTCGCAGACCCACAGGTGGAGGCCAACAACTACCTTCCTGAGTTCGACCACCCTGTCTACGGCAAGACCCGCTATGCGCCGATACCTTTCGAACTCAGCAAGACTCCCGGGACAATCAGGACCGCAGCACCGGAGTTCGGGCAGCATACAGAAGAGGTACTGACAGACATCGGCGGATACACCTGGGAGGACATTGGCAAGCTGAAGGAAGGGGAGGTCATATAGCTCAACCCGGCCCTTTCCATGGTGCCTGGTCCATACTCGCCTGTGTCGGGCCTGCCGCAGGGGACGGCGTCCTGTTGCCGGCTGCTTTGGACGAGAAGCCGTGGCGGCTCCGGCGAAGAGGCCCATCTCGCCCTGTGCCCGGGTGGACGCGCCTGCGGGTGCCGCCACCCATCTTGCCGGGGCTGAGTACCGCTTGATCCCACAATGGCCAGAGGCATCTGGATAGCACAGCGACCACACGCGCGGGGGCCGCCCAAGGCAAGGGCAGGACCTATCTCATCACAGGTGATCCTGAGAACGGGAGCATCCCACCGGGCACCCCCTTACCTGGCTGGACTTTGTACCAGCCGTGCTACATAGAGGAAACCAGAGGATAGCTGAATAGAGACTGGGACGCAATGCTTCAGCACCGGCATTGCCAATCAGGGACCACGACACCGTCACGAGGAAGGAACGCAGGAGATGGTTATGGCACTCGAAGGTATCAGGGTCCTGGATTGGACGGTATTCCAGCAAGGACCGGCGTCGACGATGCTTCTGGGCGACATGGGTGCCGATGTGATCAAGATAGAGGAGCGTGTTGGGGGTGACCCGGCCAGAGGGATGATGAAGGTGGCCGGGGCAATGGTAGTGGACGATTTGGGACAGAGGAACCCGTACTTTGAGATCGGCAATCGCAACAAGAGAAGCATCACCCTGGACCTGAAGAATGACAAGGGCAAAGAGATTGTGTACCGACTGGTTGAGAAGTCCGATGTCTTCGTCCACAACTTCAGAAGCAATGCCGTGAAGAGACTGGGTATGGACTACGAGACTCTGGCCAGGTACAACCCGCGGCTGATCTACGCTCAGAGTTCAGGATGGGGACCGGAGGGCCCGAACAAGGATGACCCCTCCTTTGACTTCGCAGCACTGGCCAGGTCTGGATTCCTGACCACGACTACCAAGCCGGGCCACGTTCCGGAGTATCCGCAGGGAGGCGTCGCTGATCAGATGGGTGCCATAACGACGACCCTGGGTGTGGTCACTGCTCTCCTAGTCAGGGAGAGGACCGGAATCGGTCAGAAGGTGGACGCTTCCATCTTAGGAGGTATGACTTATCTTCTCGCCTATCCCATTAGCTTCATGACCATCGCCGGCATAGGCGGGGGCTGGATACACCGGGAGAGTGCCGGCAATCCGCTGTTCAATCACTACAAGTGCAAAGACGACAGGTGGATTGCATTGGTGCTTGTGCCTCCGGACAAGTACTGGTCTGCTTTCTGCCGCGCCATGGGTCTTGAGCACCTGGAGAAGGACGCTCGTTTCGACAACATGACAGGCAGATCGGAAAACTCTCGACAACTCATTTCTACACTCGACGAGATTTTTGCCACCAGGTCCAGCCAGGAATGGTCAGAGATACTGAAAGAGCACGACCTGGTGTTCTCACCGATAAACACCGTCGCAGAATTCAGCGAAGACCCCCAGGCGCTCGCCAACAACTACATCACTGAGTTCGACCATCCCGTATGGGACAGGATCAAGATGTTCGGTTTCCCTGTTGGCTTCAGCAATACTCCGTGCTCGATCAGGAGGGAAGCCCCTGAATTCGGTCAACACACCGAGGAGATTCTCGTGAATATCCTTGGCTATACGTGGGACGACATCGCCAGGCTGAAGGAAGCAGAGGTCATATAGCCCGACCCTGTCCTTTCCGTGCTACCTGGTCCATACTTGCCTGTGTCCAGCAGCTCGATGCTGGAGCGCCGAGCCGGGAGGTCGTGAACCGAGCGTCTGAGTATCCAACACCCCGGGCATGCTCATACACCTTCCACGGCGCGTGATGCGCTACACAGCGCGGCTGCGGGCTTCCCTGTCCCTCTACCACACCCTCAACGACTCCTCGGGCCTCGATATACCAGATGACCTCCGCCGCTCAGCGATGGCCAGGACGATAGTCAGGGGTCCAAGCCTGCCTACGAACATGGCCGCCGCTATCACCATGCGCCCCGCCACCGACAGCGATGCAGTAATGCCGGTACTCAGACCTACTGTCCCGAAGGCAGAAACGCTCTCGAAGAGGAGATCAAGTTTGGCAACATCCTCGCTGAAGGCGAGTATGAGCACGGGGATACACACGACCATGAGCGACAAGGCGAACACCGTGATGGCCTCATGCACCCTCTCCTCGGGGATCTGCTTCCCGAAGGCATGGACCCTGGACTCGCCCGTGATGTACGAACGGACGGTCAACAGGAGAACAGCGAAGCTGTTCACTTTGATTCCGCCCGCAGTTGACCCGGCGACTCCGCCTATGAACATCAGCAGCATCAACAGCGCCAGCGACTGAAAGCCTAGAGTGCCGATATCCAGCGCACTGAAGCCGGCGGTCCGCGCGTTCACCGAGCAGAAGATGGAATTGACGATCTTTGCAGGCACAGAAAGGGGGCCGAGCGAGTCCTCGCTTCCGTACTCCATGGCGAATATGCCCAGCACTCCAACCACCAGGAAGACCACGGTGAAGGCTATTGCCACCTTGGAGTTCAAGTTGAGCCCCTTCCAACCCCGGGCGGCGAAGAGGCTTATCAGCACCGGAGCGCTGAGACCTCCGAGGATGACCAGAGCGCTGATGGTCAGCAGAATAAAGGTATCACCCTGGAAAGCCCCCAGGTCAGACCCTGTCAAGATGTTGAATCCGGCGTTGTTGAAGGCCGAGACCGAATGGAACACCGCCTCCCATGCTCCCCCACCCGACGGCAGAACGCTGCCGAAACGATAGTACAGGAGGATAATTCCAAGGCACTCGAAGAGAACCGTAAGCCCGATGGTCTGCAGTGCGAACCTGACGCAGGCCGGACGGCTGTAGGTGTCGAGGGCATCGCTGAAACGAAAGTCCAGGAGACGCACACGCTCGCCCAGGACGATGAGCAGATAAGACGAGATGAGCATGAACCCAAACCCACCGAGCTGGATCAGCACCAGGATCACTGCCTGGCCAAAGGTGCTCCAATGGGCTCCGGTATCTGCCACGACCAGACCGGTGCAGCTCACCGCGGAGGCCGAGGTGAACAGGGCATCGGGGAAGGACGTCGAAGCGGAGGGAGCCCGCGCCTGCGGAAGCCACAACAGTAGAGATCCCAGCAGCATCAGCGCGGCGAAGGCAGCCACGAACACCACGTAGAAGGGCGGGTTCTGCGGCAGGTAGTCAGGGAGCGAAATGTCTTTCCGTCCCCGCTTGCGGGAGACGGAGGCGGTCACTATGCCCTCGGAAGCCTTCCCCGATGGCCTGGTCAACGGCGGCGCGCTGCGCCGCTTCCTGGCCGGGAAGATGCCGGTGCGGGAGTCCGACAGCGAGTGTGTAGTCTCAGACGCCATCATCCGGCCAGCACCGTTCCAGACGCCCACCTGGCCAACCTGCTACGTAGCCGCAACGCACCCACAGAACTCGCCACCACCACTCCACACCGGCTTCTCAGTACCCTCAATCCACTCCCTGCGATGCCCCGGGCACCCTAGCCCCGAGTCGGCGATCCACCGGCACGTGCAGACTGGCCCGTGTCGCCCCCGCTGCTAGCCGCTCCTGGCATTTAGCTTCGCCAATGTCTCCTCGGCCTCACGGACAGTCCGCTCAATCAGATCGGCGACTGTGGGTATGTCGTGTATCCTGCCGGCAACCGGCCCCATTATCAGCAGCCCGTTCTCCACATCACCGTCGACCGTGGCTTTGGCAAATAGCCTGCTTCCTGCTGCAAGACGCATGGTCGAGGCCAACCCCCGCCGGCCACTGCCAATGCCGATGGGCATGCGCCTCAGCGTGTTGGCTGTCCGAATGAGCTGCAGCCATGACAAGCCCAACTCTCGCTTCATAAAGAGGGCAGCGGATATGGAGCCCAGCAGAGGCAAACGCTTCTTCAGCATCTCCTCGGCTGCTTTGTTCCTCCAGACCCTGCAGTTGATGCCATCGAAGGCATCGTCAATCACAGTGTCCTCTTCAGTAACCTTCAGCCAGACCTGTTTGACATTCTCAGGCACCTCCGCTTCCTGAGTAGCCGCCAACCTGGTGCCCATCGCCACGCCCTCAGCCCCCAGCGCCAGAGCCACCGCCAATCCTTTGCCATCGCAATAGCCGCCGGCTCCCAGGCAGGGGACCTTTACCGAGCCCGTGATGGTGGGGATCAACACCAGGGCACCGACATTGCCCGAATGCCCGGCTGCCTCATACCCCGTTATGTTGAGCGTGTCAACGCCGAGCTGTTCCGCCCTCAGCGCGTGCCTCAGGAAGGCTATGGTCCCTATGACCTTGCCGCCATAGGCATGGACAGCCTCAACAAGAGCCGCAACCTCAGGTGGCCTGCCCAGGGCGTAGTTGACAACAGGCACTCTCTCACCGATAACCACGGGGATCAAGGCCGCCTCGGTCCCAACGCCCATGGTCAGGTTGATGCCGAAAGGCTTGTCAGTAAGCTCTTTGACCTCTCTAATGGCCTTCCCGAGACCTTCGGCATCATAGTGCTGGGTGGCCAGGACGCCGAGGCCCCCGGTGTTCGAGACGGCCGCCACCAGCCTGGGCGTGGTGAGCCAGTTCATGCCAGAGAGCATGATCGGGTGCCGTATGCCGAACAACTCGGTCATTCTGGTTCTCATTCGAGTCCTCCTTCCGGGAAGCGAAGATTATGTACTACCCAAACAGGCTGACCACACATCGGAGCGGTGACAGCCAGTCATCCACCCAGTTGCAGCATATTGAGCAACGGCTGGATACCGGGCACCTCTCTGCCTGTTGTGAAGGCAATCGCCTCCTCCACAGTAGAGATGCCCACCAGGTCCTTGACGTTGCGATACGTGGGGTATGGAACAGTCAGTTTCCCGGCCAACCGCAGGTCCAAGACTTCCCTGGGGCTTATCCACCTGCTGTCGGTGGTCTCCAGCCGGTCATGTGAGACCTCCTGGTTATCCGGGGCAACGGCCAGGAAGAAGCGCGTGTCAAACCTGGTAGGCACCATAGCCGGAGTAATCCAGTGAGAGAAGTAATACAGCCTGTCTGTGGCCAGCTTCAGCCCCTCGCGGCGCAGGACCGCGGCCAGCGAAGCGGGGTCGTCTCGGATATCACGGCGGTATTTCGCCAACCGTGCCGGATCACCGCCTTCATGTATCAACATACGATCGACACCATCGTAGGCCAGGAGGAGACCTGCCTCCTCGAAGGTCTCCCTGATGGCCGCAACAAAGAAACCCAGCGCCTTCTCAGGTGGGGAGGCGTCATCAACGATCACCTGGGCCTCCGCGAAGGTCAACCCGCTGCAGAACTCCTCGATGTCATGAACGTAGTCGGCGGTCTCAACTACGCCGCCAGGGAAGACATAGGAACCTGGCAGGAAGCTGCTCCTGGAGTGTCGCCGCAACATGAGGATCTCGATCCCCCCGTTGGCTTCTGCGGTATTGCGAAGCAAGATCAGCGTTGCCGAATCCCTGGGCACAGCTACCACGACAACACTCCAGGCAGCGGCGCGCAGTCCTCTCGGCTCAACATGGCGGAATATGCAGGCAGGTCTATTCTAGCAGCAACGTCCCGGGCTCTCAAACATGAGGCCCAGGGCGTCATATGCCCAGAATTGTCCAACAGCCGTACAGCAAACCTGCAGAGGAGCGGCTTGGAGGAGGCGGCGACGACCGCGGCTAGGGTGCCGGGACATTGCCGTCTGGTGGTTCACCACGGTACGGCTCACAGTGCACAACCGCACTCACCGGCCTGGACACAGACCTCTCGATACTCCTTTCAACCGAGCTGCATATCTCGTGCGACTCCTCTACCGATAGCCACGGGTCAACCAGGACGTGGACGTCCATGTGCACCTCCGGCCCTACGGCACGGGTGCGCAGACGATGCCATCCCCTGACCCCGGGCACCTGTCCTATGGCCAGCACTATCAGCCTCGACTCCTCCTCGGAAATGGCGGCCTCCGTCACCTCGACAAAGGCCCTCCGGACTGCCCCGAAGCCCACCACGATTATGATCACCGCCACCACCATGGCCGCCGTACTGTCACCATAACCCCAGCCTGCGGCCGCCGCTATGCCACCGAACAGCACCGCCACTGACGAGAAGGCATCAGAGCGGTGATGCCAGGCATTTGCCTGCAACGCAGGGCTCCCCGTGCTGAGTGCCACTCCACGGGTCACCCGATAGAGCCACTCCTTTGAGACAAGCGAGACCACAGCCACTAACAGCAACGGATAGCCTGGAACGTTCTCTTCGCCCCGGTACAGATCACGTCCCGATTGCCAGGCAATGGCTATTCCAGCGACCAACAATGCTGCGCCGATGATGGAAGCCGATATGGTCTCGAAGCGGCCGTGTCCGTAGGCATGCCCAGCATCTGCCGGACGCTCTGCTATCTTGATGCCCAACAAAGCAACTACGTCAGTCGCCCCATCCGACAACGAGTGGATACCATCAGCCACCAGCACAGCCGAACCCACACCAAATCCCACGCCTAGCTTCAAAGCCGTGAGAAAAGCATTCAGAATCAAACCTTTGACTGTGACTTTGACAGACTGGCTGAGGATTGTCATCGTAGATCAACTTCCTGCGGTTGCTCCGCTGGCCCGCGCAGGTGGCAAAAGCCCTCGGAGGCATGGTCGATCAACCGGAGCCTAGCACCAGGGCACGCTGCGGTCAAAGAAACGTGCGCGTTCAGAACGACATCCTCGATGGCGCTATCGGCAAACCGACGATGCAGCCCGGGCTTGGCGCATGCTTGACACCGCCCGCAGCTAGATGCCAGAATCCTTTCCGGGGGCCGTACCACGAGGACTTCTGAAAGGGGGGACTATGTCCAAGATGCAGGTTGCATTTCTCTTCCTGGTGCCTGACGCTGATCCCAAGGAACACCGTGTCGTCATGTCTCACAGCTCTGTGCTGAACATGACTGTAATCCCCGTCAAGGACTACCATCAAGCCGTCCAGGTCAGCCAGGAACTGGTGGAGCAAGGCGTCCAGGCTATCGAGTTGTGCGGCGGCTTCGGCCACATAGGCCTGGGAAAGGTAGCTGAGGCCGTGGGCGAAAACGCCGCAGTGGGCGCGGTCCGCTTCGACTGTCACCCGAGCATGGGCGGCAAGAGCGGCGACGAGATATTCAACAGCTAGCCCACCGTCTCTGAAACAGCTTCACAGGCAAAGCCAGGGCATCGCAATCGGTGCCTTATTGTGAACTCGTTGGCGAAAGGCTGCAATAGCCCAAGATACCGGGTGGCCCGTAGTCACTCCCGGCGGGGCTCGAATTGCGATCCGGACTGGTCAAACCCGCCGAGTATCTCCCGTAGCCCCTGCACTTCCTGCACCGCGGTACTCAGCGGCAGGTCTTCACCCGCTGCAGTGACCGCCCAGGTGCCCCGCGGCGAAATGACCACCACGCCCACGGGCTCTTTGCACAGGTATGCCAGGAAACCGTTGCCGATGGCCCAACTGCGCGAGACCACGTGCTCCAGAGGAACGATCGTGGTATCCCCGACTGTCACAGGTCCGCAAGCGCGCGTCTTCTTCATCGCTTCCGGCGAGCCCTGTACATGGCCCTGAAGGCTCGAAGCGTCGTTCTGGAACAGAAGAAGGGGATCAGCAGCCGCAGGAACCTGATGGGAATCGCTCGTATGTCACCCCGACAGTAGCCCTCCAGCTTCTCTTCCTCGAAATCGGGCTCCACCTCAACGTCAGCAGAGGACACCGATCTGACGAAGAGCACCGTAGGGGCCAGCACGGCAAAGAGAATGCCGGTCTCAGCCGGGTCGCCGAGTCCAATTCGCACCCTTGCCTTCAACTCGCGAACCCTGACCGCACGCAGGCTGTCTCTCATCAACCTTAGAAGCTTCTGCGGGAAGCCACGAGTCATCAGAGCGGCCACCAGGGGCCTGATGCTCCCCTTTGGCCTCTCCTTTCTCAGCGCTTCCCCTTCCTCCGGACGTCTCTTCTTACTGCCTATGTCTTTCTTCACCAAGCCGAAAAGGAGTCTGACCGTTGCCCCTAACCTGAACTTGGCATCCCTTTCGACATAGAACACCACGTCAACGGGAATGGCCAGAAGGAGAACGAATAGCGCTATCAGCCCCAGAACCAGGCCAATAACCCACACGCCAGACTACTCTTCCTCTTCCTTCTCTTTGCCTCTGAAGACCCGTTTCTCGACAACTTTTCCGATGATGTCGCCGGCCTTGGTCAGCACCGATCCCGTGGCACCTGTGACAGGCTCTACCCTGACACCCTCCGAGTTGATTATGATCAGGGCAGCTGGCTTGATCCAGGCGCCACCGGCAGCTGCCCCACCACTGCCCTCGCCTTTTGACTTCTCGTCCTTGCCACTACCCCCACCCGCTCCACCTCCGGCACCGAAGCCAAAGGCAATCCTCACCAGAGGGACAATGGTATTGTCACCGAAGGTGATCGGCTCCCCCACCACGGTCTTGCTGCTCAGTACCTTCTCAATCTCCTCCAGAGAGGACTTGATCAGTCTTTCTACATCCTCCATCATGCCCTCCTTTGGCAGCCTTTTGGTACTTGACATGATACCACACCTGCTGGCCGCCGGGCTAGTACCAAGAGCATGTATCATACACGTGCCACCACCATGTGCACTCAGGACACTCACGGCCTATCGTGGATCGCGGTGCGCCCGGAGCCACCACGCCCCAATCGCCAAGGCCGGCGGCAGTCGAGGACGTCTCCCCAACCCAGCGCCCGACTACGAGGGAAATTCCAGAGCCCCCTCCTCCTTCAGTTGCAGGACCTGCTCCTGGGACAGGTTCAGCAACTCGCGGCAGATTTCCTCCGTATGCTGCCCGAACAGTGGCGCCGAAGTACTCTCACGAAGTGTCATCCCTGATATCTTGAAGGGTATGCTGGGGTACAGCCTCTTCCCTGCCACAGGATGGTCCACCTCTACGAAGGCACTGAGCCAGTTAAGCTGCGGGTTGTTCATGTTGTCGACTGCTCGCTGGACCACCCCCGCAGCCACGCCAGCGGCCTGCAACACCTCCACCACCTCCGCCGGCTCGCGTTCGATCGTCCACTCCTCTACGCGCCTGTCCACCTCATCCACGTTCCTCAGTCTGCCAACAATATCAACGAACCTCGCGTCTCTGGTCCACTCAGGGTTCCCGATGGCATCACAGAATGCCAGCCATTCCTCGCCCGTGTACACACTGATGGCGCACCACTGGTCATTACCTTTGCAGCGGTAGCAGCCATAAGGGGCCGCATAGGAACTGCGATTGCCCACCGGCTTGGCGACACGACCGTTTATGGCGTAGTCCAGGTAGGCCTCTCCCACCATGGCAGCAGCCACTTCTATCTGGGACAGATCGATGAACTGTCCTCTGCCCGTACGCCGTCTGTAGTCGAGGGCGGCGAGCGCCGCCAAGACGGCCTGCTTGCTCGCCATGTGGTCAGGCAGGGGCACGTTGGCTCCCACCGGATATGGGTCATCGGGATGGGCCCACAGCGAGAGAAGTCCGGAGGCGGAGGCCAGCATGGGACCATAGGCCTGGTAATCGCTGTACGGTCCCCCCGTGCCAAAGCCCTGGCTGCTGACGTATATTATGTCGGGTTTGATCTGGCACACAGACTCATAGCCAAATCCCAGGCTCTCCATCACCCCTCCCCTGAAGTTCTCCCCGACTATGTCACTGATCTTGAGCAGACCTCTGACAAGCTCCTTCCCCTTTTCCTTCTTCAGGTTGACCCCAAAACTCCTCTTGTTGCGGTTCGACTCATTAAATCCAGGAATATTGTTCATGTCCGGGCCGATGGTCCTCATGAAATCGAGGTTTTCCATCGATTCTATCTTGATTACATCAGCTCCAAGCTCCCCCAATATCTTACTGAAGTCGGGGATAACCGCGCCCGTGCCAAAGCTGATAACCCGAATGCCTTCAAGCGGCGTAGTCAGCATCACTCGCTACCTCCTTCTCCTATATCACCCCGGCCCGTCTCAAGGCCGACAGCTCCTCTTTGGTGTAGCCCAGCTCCTGGCAGTACACCCTATCGTTATGCTCGCCCAGGCAAGGCGCAGGTCGATGCGTTCTGGCAGGCGATTCGGTCCACTTGTACGGCGGCTGGGGATAGTCGAAGTCACCCACCACCGGATGATGCATGGGAACGAAGAACTCCCTTGCCCTGGTATGGGGGCTGTGGACAAACCCTTCAATGCCATAGATGGGGACTATGGGCACCCCCTCTCTGTGTCCTGACTCAAAGAGCTCCTCCATGGTGTATTGGCTGGTGAACTCGACCATGAGCGCGTACAGATCAGTAGCATTGGCAATGCGGTAGATGAAGTCCTTCCACTCCGGCAGGCATAGTACCTCGGGATTGCCGAGAACGTTCAGCAGGGACTCCCATTGACGGGGAGTCAGCGCAATCACACGGACGTAGCCGTTCTTGCAGGGATACACAGGGTAGATGGAGGCCCCCAGCCTGCCTTCGGGTGGCGGTGGGGGACTACCGGGGTTAAGCCCGTAGGAATAGATGGTCAGCATCCACGGATACAGTCCGAGGCGGGCGCTTTCATGGACAGACGTGTCAATGTGGTAACCCTGGCCTGTGGCCGACCGGCAGTACAGTGACACGACTACGCCTATTGCGGCGACCAGGCAGGTGGCATCATAGGCTGGCGTCCCAGGGAGATTCACCGGAGCACCTTCGGGAAAACCGCTGCCGATCATGGTGGAACTCATGGCAAAGTCGACGATCTCGGAGCCCTTCCAATCACGGTAAGGACCTCCCCGTCCGAACTCGGTAATGCTCGCCATGACAAGTAGTGGATTGACCCGCTTTAGTGACGGGTAGTCAAGCTCCAGACGCTCCATATGACCCGGCGGGTTAGTCTCCACCAGCACATCAGCAGTCTCGATGAGCCTTCTGAAAATGCCTCTCCCGTCAGGAGTCTCCCAATCCAGGGTTATGCTGTACTTGTTGGCATGGCGATAGAGGAAATACAGGCTTCTCTCAATATGCGGCACGTCGCCGGCAAAAGGCGGTATGTCGCGGCTGGCATCGCCATGAGGCTTCTCGACCTTGATTACCTCGGCTCCCAGGTCCGCCAGCAGCTTGGTGCAGTAGGCGCCCTTGCAGTCCGCCAGATCAAGCACACGGTATCCAGTCAAGGCGCCTTCGTGATCTCTCTCCATATATCACCTCCTTCAAAAGGCTGCATCACGTCGAGAGCAGGATTGCAGGCACGCAACCAGTAGATGCAGGCAGTCCCGCGTGGCCAGACCTGCCTCCAGAGCAAAGCAAGAGTCCCTTTTGTGTCAAATCATAACCCAAAGTGTCCGGATTGAAAAGAGGCGCACGCTCACGGATTACCCACAGGAATCGGGTTGCAGCCAGCACACCATTGCTGGACAATAGCTGGTGAAGCCTCGGCCGGTCAGTCCCAGGCGATACGAACCGGGCAAAACAGGATACATCAACTGGAGGAGCCCCACATCGACCTCCGAGGCTGGGAGGCAGCAATGGACAGTACGGACACGCTCTATCTAGTCCTGGCTATTATATGCGTGATGTTCTCCGCCTTCTTCTCCAGCTCAGAGACCGCGTTCCTGTCTCTTCAGAAGATACGAATCAAGCATCTCGAGAGCCAGGGTGTCGAAGGAGCAGGCCGCGTGGCCAAAATGATGCAGAAGCCTGAGAGATTCCTCACTACGGTCCTTCTGGGCAACAACTTCGTCAACACCGCTGCGGCTGCTCTGGGCACGGCTCTGGCGATTAATCTCATGGGCGGCGAAAAGATGCCACTGCTCGTTGCCACGCTGACGGTAACTGCCGTTCTGCTTATCGTAGCTGAGATTGTGCCCAAGATCGTGGCTGCCCAGCACAGCGAACGCATGGCCCTGGTATACGTCACGCCTATCATGGGTATATCGTGGGCCATGAGCCCAGTGGTAGCGGTACTGGAATGGATCGGGACCGGCTTCAGCAAGCTGGTCGGCGGAGAGCCAGTGCGAAGAACGCTGGTAACTGAGGAGGAGATCCGCACCATGATCTCCGTTGGCAAGGAGGAGGGGGTTGTCGAAGAAGCTGAGGCCAAGATGCTTCACAGGGTTTTCGAGTTCGGTGACGACCCCGTTCACGAGGCGATGACGCCCAGGGCCGAAGTCGTCTGGATGGAGGCAGGCACCACGTTCACGGATTTCCTCCACGTCTACGCCGAATACCCTCATACCCGCTTCCCCATCTACCAGGAGAGCCCTGACCACGTCATCGGGGTGGTCTCCATCAAGGACGTGCTTATGGCACAGGCAGAGGGCAGAATTGACAGGGATGGCCTGATCGACGACCTCATCCGACCCACGGTCTTCGTCCCGGAGAGCAAGCGCATAGGCGAGCTGTTCGCCGAGATGCAGGAGACGGGCAACCAGATGGCCATCGTGGTGGACGAGTACGGTGGCATAGACGGCATCGTCACCATGGAGCAACTCCTGGAACAAGTGGTCGGCCACTTCGGAGACGAACTGGCCCGGCGGGCCAAGGAATTCCAGGCCATTGACGAGTATACCTATGACGTGGACGCGGGAATGAGGATTGAGGAGGTAAATGACGAACTGCACCTGGAGATACCCGAGGGCGACTACGAGACCCTGGCTGGCTTCGTCCTTACCAGGCTGGGCCACATCCCAAGAGAGAACGAACAGGTGCGGTTCGGCGACCTGAAGCTGGTCATCAAGGAAATGCGCGGGATGAGGATCGAGAGGATCCTCATAACCAAGGAATTGAGGTGAGACAGACAACCATTTCCAGGTCCAATCGACTCAAGCAGTGAACGCCGCGGGCGGGGGCCACCCGTCAACCAGGTCAAGACGCTACGTTGCTTCTCGATCTGTCCCGTACAGCCAGGCCGGTTCTCGGCTACTCTCCTTCCGATTCCCCAGCGACTCCCCCAACTCCAGCTTCTGAAGGGACCTCCGCCGGCACAGCCAGCTCTTCAGCCACCGCAGCTTCCTCCTCCTCAACCCTTTCCGTAGGCAGTACCATGATCCTGGCAACCACGCGCTCCGGGTTTTCCAGGACTGTGATCCCTTCACCAAGGTCGATGTCCTTGACCAGGATGGACTGCTCAGCTTCCTCAAGAGGGCTCAGTTCAACTTCAATGCTGGCGGGTATCCTGTCCGGCAAGCATTCAATCTCTAGGGCGTCAAGCTCGTGAACAAGCATATTTCCCTTGGACTTCAATGCGGGAGCTTCTCCAACGAGCATGATCGGAACGCTGACCTTGATCTCCTCTTCCATCCTCACCTGGTAGAGGTCCACATGGAGCAGGTCACCCGTGCGCGTGTTCCTCTGGACATCACGCACGACCACCATTCTGGGCTTCCTGGCCTTGCCCACCTTGAGCTCGATCAGCCTCGTTCTGCCTGCCTCATTCAGCACCCCGGACAGATCATGCGTATTACACTGAAGCGCCAAGGACTCCAGGCCACGCCCGAAAAGGTGAGCAGGTGTGACACCCTGCCGTCGCAGGAATCTCACCTTCTTTCCCAGGGTCTCTCGGTGGTCAGCATGCAACCCTATCTTCTCCATGACCTATCTCTCCTTGGTCCACGAATACCGTTTACCAGGGGAACCCGCAGTGAGGCGAACTCCAGCCATCCGCCGTACGATCCCCCACCCAGGACACGCACCGTGCCGGGCCAGAGTATAGCACGCGGCCAGCCTCAGCGGCAATTCGGCTATACCCCGGTGCAGCCCAGACCTTCGTGGGATAACGCTTCGTCCAGGAAATCGCCCACAATGCTGTTGAACTGCCGCCTCCGGCGAATGTGAGGCGCATGCCCGCAGCAGGAGAGCACTGCCAGGCGCGCCTGTGGCATGAGCGCCACGGCCTTTCTGGCATCTCTCAGCGAGTAGTATGGGTCGAAGCGGCTCCAGACCACCAGCGTGGGAACCTGCAAGCGTGACAACAGGTCATGACATGCCCAGTCATCGTACCCACCGCTGCCCTTGGCGAACTGGGGATATGGCTTGGGCAGTCTGAGCACCCGGCGCAGCGTCCAGAAAACGGTCCCCATGAGGTTGCCCCAGAGGGTCAGATCGCCGAATCCAGCCGTGTCCACAAGGACCAGTCTGCCCACCCTCGCCGGTTCGCTGCTGGCGATCTCGATGCACACCCGACCTCCCAGAGAGTGCCCCACCACAGCAGGACACTCCATGCCCATGGCTTGCATGAAATCCAGTGCGAACCCAACGAAGTCCTGCAATCGATAAGAGTCGTTGCTCCGGTGGCTCAGCCCAAACCCTACCATGTCAGGGGCATACAGGGTGTAACGGTCTGACAGCGCCTCTATCGCACTCAGCCAGTCCCGCGAATCGCTGGCACCACCATGCAGCAGCAAGACAGGGGGGCCAGCGCCCCCCTTTCGATAGTGCACCCGACGCCCACCCAACTCAACATCGAATTCCTCAACCACGGGTTCCCTATCTGCAGCGTCTTCCCTGTGCTTGGTGTGCGGCATGATGCCGTGGCCTATCATAGTACAGGAGCTACTCCTTGGCAACCTCGACAACCGGCGACCCACCCGCTCCCCCTTCTATCCAGCCTGATCCCATCCCGCTCAATCCCCTCTGCTACAACGTCGGAAACGCGGAACGTCGACGACCCGGCCGGCTCGACGACCCGGCATTGAACTCCAACATGCGGTGTGCCTATAATACGTAGCACTGTCGAAGTCGTCTGTTCCAGACACGCGTTGCCGGCAGGATCCGCCGAACGCGATTGGAGGCGACAGAGTGCGTTCGGTATTATGGCCCTGATTCGTTCCACACCATCCCCCGAAGCCGTGACCTGTTCAGGGAATCGCCAGGCATAGCCCGATGCGCGTAGGTATTCCTAGAGGTCTGCTGTACTACCACTACCTCCCCATGTGGAAGGCGTTCTTCAACAGCCTGGGTGCGGAAGTGATTGTTTCCAGCCCCACCACGGAGGAGACGGTCAACTTCGGTTGTTCCCGAGTGGTTGGAGACATATGCCTGCCGGTCAAGGTCTACTGCGGCCACGCCCATGCTCTCCGAGACAAGTGCGACTACCTCTTCATCCCCGCCGTCCACAGCATGAGGCCAAAGCTGTACAATTGCCCGAAGTTCATCGGCCTGCCCGACATGGTCAGGGCTGCCGCCCCCGACTGTCCCCCCATTCTCGATCCCGACATAGACTTCAACAAGGGCAAAGGATACTTCTACGACACTGTGTACCAGCTTGCCTCCCACTTCACACGCGACACCTGGACGATCGACAGGACCATCAACCAGGCCCGTGATGCCCACCGGTATTATACTGCGCTGATGCAGCATCAAGGGCTGCACTGTCCCCAGGCCATAAACACGCTTTCCCCAGGATGTGCAGAGCCCACAGATAACCACGACGACAATGCCGACATCACTGTTGGCCTGGTGGGCCACAGGTACCTTCTCTACGACCGGCACATGAACTACAGGCTTCAGGACCGCCTCAGGGCCATGGGGATCAGGCTCCTTTCCGCCGAGACAGTGGGACAGGGAGAGCTCCAGGACGCCATGTGCGACCTGGTGGAGAAACCCTACTGGGCATACGAGGACGAGGTTGTCGGCGCGGGGGCCTACTATCTTCGCAGCAATGTCGATGGCATCATCTCGGTGGTGGCCTTCAGTTGCGGCCCTGATTCTATGATGATGGAGATGCTTCAGCGGCATGCCAAGCACCTGGGCAGACCGTTCCTGAACCTGGTACTTGACGAACACAGCTCCGAGGGGGGACTTATCACCAGGCTCGAGGCGTTTACAGACATGGTGCGCAGGGTCAAGGCACAGCCACCCAGACTATTCCACCTTGGCCGCGTTCAGCGGGAGGAGAAAGAGGGTATCCATGCCCTAGGCCTACCCAACATGGGGGCCATACTGCCGTCTTTCCGGGCGTCGGCCAAGATACTCGACATCAATCTGCTCGTGCCTCCGGTCACCAAGCGGACTATCTCTCTGGGCACCAGGCACGCACCTGAGCAGGCTTGTCTCCCCTTCAAGGCCATACTCGGGACTTTCATAGAGTGTCTGGAGCAGGGAGCGGACACACTGTTCATGGTCACCAGCTCCAACGCCTGCCGCATGGGGTACTACTCGAAAGTGCACGAAGAGATACTCCGGGACCTGGGATATGAGTTCAAGTTCCTGCGGCACAAGACCCAGGACAAGGGCATAACAGGCGTTCTCAGGACCGTAAGACGATGCACCAACCACGCGCCCTGGCGGAAGGTGATCGAGGCCTATATCCTGGGCACCGGCAAGTTCAAAGCCCTGGACGACCTGGAGAAGAAGGCTGCCAAGGTGCGGCCCGTGGAGCTCCACAAGGGTGAGACGGATCACGTCTACAAGGAGGGCATCCAGGCTATCGACGATGCAGCAAATGTGCTGGCCTTGAAGAGGGCAGAGCACACGTACCACGCAGCGCTTGACCGCATACCCAGAGACCCTTCGATTGTGCCCCTCAAAGTGGGGATCGTCGGCGAGCTTTACGTCGTCCTGGAGCCATACGTGAACCTTAATCTGTTGATCGAACTGGGAAAGCTGGGCGCTGAGGTAACGCGGGTGAAGACCTCTTACCTGTCGGAATGGACCAGCCTGCGGTCCTACATGGGCATTCTTAACGCCGAGAAGGCCAAGCTTACCAGATATGCTTACCCCTATCTCAGGAGGGACGTTGGTGGGCACGCCCTGGAATCGCTGGCTGAAAAGGTCCGCCTCGCCCGGGAAGGATACGATGGTGTGGTGCACGTGGCACCGTTCACGTGCATGCCAGAATCGATAGCGCAGAACCTCATGCCTCTGACGGAGGAGAACATACCGGTGCTTACCTTGCTCTGCGATGAACAGGTGAGCGAGACCGGTGTAAAGACGAGGCTGGAAGCGTTCGTGGACCTGTTGCAGCACCGGAGACGGGCTGGCAGCAAGTTCGCTGTACACTGAGGAGCATCAATGGAAGTCTATCTGGGGGTCGATATCGGTTCGGTGTCCACTAAGTTCGCGGTACTGGGACAGGACAACGAGCTGGTGACGACAGTCTACCTGATGACCCAAGGAAAGCCCATCGAGATGGTGCAGCAGGGGCTGCGCCAGATCCAGCAGCAGTTGCCCCAGGGTGCCGACATCCGCGGTGTCGCTACCACCGGCAGCGCGCGATACCTGGCAGGTGTGATCCTGGGTGCCGATCTGGTGAAGAACGAGATAACCACCCATGCCGTGGCCGCGCTGCGTCACGTGCCGGACGTCCAAACAGTGCTGGAGATCGGAGGGCAGGACAGCAAGATCATCATAGTCAGGGATGGGGTGGTCACGGACTTCGGCATGAACACCGTATGCGCCGCCGGCACAGGCAGCTTCCTGGACCACCAGGCGCTACGGTTGAGCATGAGCATATCCGAGTTCGGGGAGCAGGCTGTTCAGAGCAAGAACCCTGTCCGGATCGCCGGCCGGTGCACCGTTTTCGCCGAATCGGACATGATTCACAAGCAGCAGATGGGCTACCGCCTGGAGGATATCGTCTACGGTCTGTGCCAGGCGCTCGTTCGCAACTTCCTGAACAACGTCGGCTCGGGCAAGGAGCTCCGGTTCCCTATGGCTTTCCAGGGAGGCGTAGCCTTCAACCGAGGCATCATCAAGGCCCTGGAGGAAGAGCTGGGCACTAGGGTCATCGTTCCGCCTCATCACGAGGTGATGGGCGCTATCGGAGCGGCCCTGCTGGTCCACGAAGAGATGGCAAGCAAGGGCCTCGCAACCAAATTCCAGGGCTTCGAGGTTACAGAGACCGAGTACCATACCTCGTCCTTCGAATGCAAGAGCTGCCCCAATCTCTGCGAGATAGCCCGGCTTTCTGTCAATGGCCGGGTGCTGGCACAGTGGGGTGGGCGTTGCGACCTTTGGGAGAGGACCCCCACCAACTGACAAGTCACGACTGTCGATCGGCGTTGGCCTTGGCCTTGGCCTTGGAGACGTAGTAAGTGCCAAGGGCCCTGGCCACGGGGCGTCCGCTGTTCTCGACGTTCGATTCCAGCACTGCTATCCTCTTGCCCCTGTGCACGAGCCTCGTTTCGCAGGTCAGAGTACCCACTGTCACCGCGTTGAGGTAGACTATCTTGATCTCAACGGTAGTGCATCGTTCGTCTCTCTCCAGGCAAGGGACGAGAGCGCCTCCCATTCCCGTGTCCGCCATGGCATAGATCACTCCTCCGTGGAGGTCCCCGTTGAAGTTCAGCAGGTCATCCCTGACCTCAAGCCTTCCCAGGCTGTAGCCCTCCTCGATCTTCTCGAACCCCAGCCCGATGGCCTTGGAGAAAGGCCCGACGTCTTCCGGTCGCAGCGCCAGTGGCTTCTTCATTCGAACCCCCTACAACAACAAAGGTCTCGGACAGTCGCATGTCGGGGTCATCCCGACGGATCGGGACGACTACGGCTATTAGTTCCGGTGGCAAGCGTCAGAAGAAACGATGCAGCACCCATAGCTCGCCACATGCCATTGACCCGCCACCCCTGAACAGGGAAGCATCCCGTACAGTTGAACCACGGCAGATTACTCATGGCTACTTTCCCTGCCGGCCGCTCTCCGGATGCTCACCGTCACACCCACGGAGCGCGTCCTTGAGCTTGCCGACGAACTCAGCCCTGCCGGCTTCATCGGGCAGGAGCAGCTTGAGGCGTTTCCAGGCGGCAGGGCAGTCCTTGTACTGGACATCCACGAGCCCGTGAATAGCCTGGTCAACCCGCTTCCTGTTGCCGGCCGATACGTCAACGCCCGCCTCGTCCAGGATTCCCCGGAGATGCCGCAAGTAGCATGACATAGAGACCACCTCCTGCGATGCGCGTTACCGCCAGCGCTGCCTGCCGACCCCCGACAGGCCCACGTGCGCACAGCCACGTGACTCGGGCAATTGTATTGCAGCCGCCGGCTCGGTCACAAGCACCAATGCCCCGGCTGCAGGGCCATCATCCAAAGCGACGTTGACACGAAGACACCGGAATCAGGTACAATCCCATCGTGCTGTGGCTCCACCCATATCAGGCGGGGCCCATGTCAACCCTGCTGTAACCATGCACCCGAAGCTTCGAGACCTGCGAGTCCAGCCAGCAGTCCACCAAGGCCAGAGGGGGGTCGGCCTCAGCGACCCTCTGGGCGTAAGCCAGAGCGCCATTTTCGTGCCGGGGCTGCTGGTGCCTCTGCTTGCCCTGATGGATGGATCAAGAGACCTGGCCACGCTCAAGACCGGCTTTGAACTCCGCACCGGCACACCGGTAACGACAGCGAGCCTCGAGCGGCTTGTCTCGGCGCTGGACCAGGCGTTTCTGCTGGACAACAAGCGTTTCGCTCAAGCCAACGCCAGGGCGCTCAACGAGTTTCGTTCGGCCTCCTTCCGCAAGCCCATCCTGGCAGGATCATCGTACCCCACGGACGCAGATGAGGCCAGGTCCTACATCTCACGCTGGTTCAACGACGCTCAACACAACGCGCTGGCAGAGGCAACCGGCCTGCAGGGCGTGGTGAGCCCGCACATCGACTTTCCCAGGGGAGGGCCCACCTATGCCGACGTCTGGCAGTGTGCTGCAGGAGCCGTGCGTGAGGCTGACCTCTTCGTGATACTCGGGACAGACCACGCCGCCGGTAACGCCGAAATAACCCTCACCAGGCAGGCCTACGCCACGCCATGGGGCGCAATACCCACGGACCAGGGCGTCGTGGACAGGCTCGCCGCAGAGGCTGGAGACGAGGTCTTCGACCTCGAACTGCACCACCGGGGAGAGCACTCCATCGAGACGGCAGCGGTATGGCTCCATTACCTGCGGGAGGGTGAGCCTTTCTCCATGATCCCCATACTCTGCGGTTCCTTCGCACCATTCATGGACGGCACCAGTCCCGGCAGCAATTCCAGGATAGAGGCCATGGTAAACGTCCTCAGGTCAGTTGCCTCACAGAGACGCACTCTCTTCGTCGCCGCTGCCGACCTGGCCCACGTCGGCCCTGCCTTCGGCGACCACTTTCCGCTGGATGTCGTGGCAAAGAGCGCACTGGCAGAGAAAGATAAGGAAATGCTGCAGGTGATGAGCACGGGGACGGCAGAGGGCTTCTGGAATCACATACGTGACGAAGGCGACAGAAGGCGGATATGCGGGCTGCCTCCCATCTACTTGATGCTTGCAATCATGACCCAGGCTGCCGGCCACCTGACCGGATACGCCCAATGCCCCGCAGACCAGGACGGTGGGTCAGTCGTTTCCATCTGCGGAATGGTCTACGAGTCCGACTGAGGGCCACGGGACACCGGTAGGCCACGTGCCCCGCATCGGGCAGTAGCGCTGCCTTCGTCCTGCTAGCCAGCCGCCTCCTTGAGGAAGACGTCGACCCACCAGAAGATGTCACGCTTGCGGATCGTCGTGCGAAGCCTCTGCATCCTGGCGCGTCGTTCAGCAACGTCCATATGGTAGGCCTGGTGAATGGCATCGGCTACGCCCTCTATGTCGTAAGGGTTCACCACGATGGAGCTCTTACCTAATTGGCGGGCAGCGCCGGCGAACTCGCTCAGTATCAGCACACCATCCCCATCCTTGTTGGCAGCGCAGTACTCTTTGGCGACTAGGTTCATACCATCCTTCAGAGGTGTTACAAGCGCAACGTCTGCGGCCCGGTAGTAGGCCAGCAGCTCGTAGCGGTCCAGGTTCCGGAACATGTAGTGGATCGGAATCCATCCCGGCCTGGTGTAGCTGCCGTTGATAGAACTCACCAAGCCCTCAACGTCCGCCTTGAGTGACTGATACTGGAGTATGTCCTCCCGGCTGGGGACAAGGACCTGCACCAGACTAACCCCACCTTGCAGTTCGGGGAAGCGTTCAAGTGCGTTCCCAAAGGCCCGGAGCTTCTGCGGGATACCCTTGGAGTAGTCAAGCCTGTCTACACCCAGGATTATCCGGCGGTCCGGTATTGCGTTGCGGAGCTCATCTTTCCTCGACTCTACGACAGCCTGCGACGCCTGTTGCTCAAACTCGTCGAAATCGATGCTTATGGGGAACCCACCCACCTTGACCCGACGGTCAGGCCCTTCTATAGTACCGACGTGTCTCCTGGCATCATGGTGGTATCCGGACAGAAGAGCCGAAACACAATGAACGAAGTTGCTCCTGTCCCTTGCGGTCTGGAACCCGACGAGGTCGAAGTCCAGCAGGGCCAACAGTATCTGCCGCCGCCAGGGAAGCTTGATGAAGATGTCCAGGGGTGGAAAGGGGGTATGGAGGAAGAAGCCGATCCTGCAGCCGACCCCCAGGGCGCGCAATTCCCTGGCCAGCAGGGTTAGATGGTAATCATGAACCCAGACGTAGTCCCTCTTCTTCACATCCGGGGCCACGGCCTCCGCAAACTTGCGGTTGGCTGCCTGGTAGGCCGTCCAGTACGCCGGGTCGAAATTGCAGAAGTTCTGCAGGTCATGAAACAGCGGCCAGAGTATCTCGTTGGAGAAACCGAAGTAGTACCCGGCCACCTCCTCTCCGTCCAGCAGCACCGGCCTGACGGAATAGCCCGCCTGCGCCTCAAGCGCGCCAGTCACCTGGTCGATAGGTATGGGCTCGGTCGTCCCCGGCCAACCGACCCATACCCCCCCTCTGTCGCGAAGCACCGGTCCCAGGGCAGCCACTAGGCCACCCGGACTGGGGCGCACCTTCCAGTCGCCACCACGTGACCTGCTCAGGCTTACGGGAAGCCGGTTGGACACGACCAGGAGACGGTCGCTGTGCCTGCGAGGTTTGCTTCTGCGCCGCATTTCGATACCAGGCCCTTCCTTGATGCTGGAGACCGGATCACGCTGCTGTCAGAATCCTAGGCACGCAGCAGCGCTTTGTCAACGCTGTTGCCATGAGTGACAGAGACCGTTTGACGCCCGGACGCCACCAGTATACTCTGTTCCATGTCAGAGCTATGCCCAGCATTGTCGACGACGCATTCAACAGTTGGTGTGCCGGCAGGTCACCAATCGAAGCCAGGATAAGCATCTTCAACAACATAAGAGACATTGCCTACGCCGGCATACCCGAGCTCGTGGACCCACAGCGATACGTGGACATACTGGTCCTCCGCAGGGGTTCGTGCACACCCAAACACCTGCTCATGGGCAACATGTACCAGAGGCTCGGCCTGAGCGTGCTGCTCGCGGCCTACCCCTTCAGATGGGACCAATTAGACATCGACTACCCCCGAACCCTGCGGCGGCTTGCGGAGGCCATGCCCACCGGCCACCACCTGGCGTGCAGGGTAGACATCGACGGCAGGCTGGTCCTGGTGGATGCCACCCTGGACCTCCCGCTGCAGAAGCTGGGGCTGCCAGTCAACGATGAGTGGGATGGAATGAGGGACACGGCTCTGCCTCTGCCTCCGTGCGGGGAAGAGCAATTGTACCACCCCTCGGAGGCCAGCCTACTCAGGCCTCAACTGGATAGCGCCACTCTCGCCTTCTACAACGAGCTCAACCTGTGGCTCGACAGAGTCAGGCAATCGGAGTAGCTGCAAGAGACGCTACCGTCCGAAGACACCCGCGGAAGACTGCCCGGCAGCCCACACCGCTCTGTCGGGTTCCCGCAAACCAGCCCGCCACTGCTGCGACAAGCCTGGCCAGCAATGAGGATCAGTCAAAGCCGTGCCAGGTGACAAGAGCCTCCATAGGCTCCCGCTCAGAGCGGAGGGTGGCCGCGTTGCTGGAGAAATCGGGATGCCCCAGAGCCACACCCACGATGATGCGCTTTGACTCCGGTATTCCCAGGACACGACGCAGCACGTCCGGGTACAGCACTGCGGCAGACAGCGCACAGCTCCCCACCCCGTAGTTCCAGGCCGTCAGCATGAGGTTCTCCAGGGAAAGCCCTATGTCCAGCATGGACCACTCGTTCAGCGAGGCGTCCATGTATACTACCACAGCGTTCGGAGCGTTGAAGAACCGGGTCATCGACCTCTGCCAGTCGGTGAGCGCCTGGCTGCCTTCCGTCATTATGTCTGCTTCCTCAAAGAGCCTCCTGGCAGTGGCTTTGGCCCTCTCCAGGTGAGGCCCCTTGAATTGGGGCGGCGGTACGTCCATGTTGGGCTTCTCTCCAGCCTGCAGCTTCTCCGCGATGCTGGCGCGCAACCGGGACATGGCCTCACCACCTATCACCGCGTATTCCCAGGGCTGCGTGTTCCCCCACGATGGAGCCTTGAGCGCCGCGCTCATCATCGACACCAGCACGTCTCTGCCCACCGGCTCAGGCGTGAAAGAACGAACACTCCTTCGGCCATTGATGGCCGTCAGTACTTCCATACCTAGCTCGCCTCCTTGCTGTGCGCCTCCGGCACCTTCGCACCGCTCAGCATATCCTCCAACCTATCATCGTTGCCGGAGACCACCAAGACGTCACCTGTCTTCACCATCTCGCTGCGATCCGGCGTGACGATCACTTCCTTCTCGCGCTTGATCAACAGGACTGCAACACCCCATTTGCCGCGACGGCCCAAATCAAGTTCTGAGAGCGTCTTGCCAACGAAGTGCTCGGGGGCCGCCAGCTTGGCAACCCCGTAGGTCTCCGACACCGATATGTAGTCCAAGATATCCAACTTCGCCATCTGGTGGGCCACCCTTATTCCCGCTTCGCGCTCAGGGTAAACGACTTTGTCAGCGCCGATCTTCTCCAGAATGGAACCGTGTAACTCGTTCTCCGCTCTGGCGATCACGTGCTTCACTCCCAGCTTCTTCAAGAGAATCGTGGTCAGCACGCTCCCCTGGATGTCGGAGCCCACGCCAACGATGCCCACATCGAAACTGGCGACGCCCAGGTCTTTCAGAATGGCCTCGTTTGTCGCATCGGCCTGTACTGCATGGGTCACGTGAGCGGCCACGCTCTGCACGCTGCTCTCGTCACTATCTATGGCGAGCACATCATGACCCATGTCAAACAGAGTACACGCCAGACCGTAGCCGAACCTGCCCAACCCTATGACGGCAACCTGTCTCTTCACGGCTCACCTCCCTATACCGGACTGCAAAGAGTACTCATACTACGAGACCCGCTTCCTCAGCGTGGGTCGATTAGCCTGGCAGCGACCTCCGGCATCCGCTCAGCAGCGGACGCGTTTCCCCAGGCCAGTTCTAACCTATTCTGACATCGTCACGTGGATACCTGTACGCGGTGGGGCGCTGCCGCTGTGTCAGTGACAACCCCAGAGCCAGTGGCCCCAGCCGGCCCGCAAACATCGTCGCGGTCAGAATCAAACGTCCCGCAACCGAGAAACCGGGCACTATTCCTGTAGACAAGCCCACAGTCCCAAAGGCAGACACAGCCTCGAAAAGGATGTTGACAAAGCGAAAGTCCTCGGTCAAGGCCAGAATGAACACCACCAGCACCACCAGGCCCAATGATAGCATCACTATGGCCAGTGCCCTGTGTATCTGCTCGGCCCTGAACTCCCTGCCGAAGGCCCCCGGATGCTCTCTGCCCTTGATTGCACTCCATATCGTGGCTGCAAGCATGCCGAAGTTGTTGACCTTGATTCCGCCGGCAGTAGATGCCACAGCACCGCCAATGAACATGAGAATGATGGTGAAGAACAGCGTGTAGTCTGCTACCCCGCCCATGTTGAAGGTGCTGAACCCCGCGGTCCTGGCAGTGACTGACTGGAAGAGTGCATTTGACACCTTCTGGGGAAAACTGAGGTCCCCCAGCGTAGCTGCGCTGGAGTACTCCGTTACCAGGAAGACCACCGCGCCCAAAACGAGCAGGGCCGCGGAGGTAATCAGGACTATCTTGGTGTCCAGCGACAGCCTGCTGAACCTGCGCAGCGACAAGACGTCCGCAAACACTACGAAGCTGATGCCCCCAAGGACTATGAGGGCCGCCATTACCAGAACCACCACCGGGTCGGTGCGGAAACCCGAAAGGCTCGCATAACCCCCGAACACGTCGAAGCCGGCGTTGTTGAACGCGGAGACCGAATGAAACACCCCCCGCCATACGGCTGTGCCCGCCGAGTAGTGTCCCCAGAACCTGGCAATGAGGACCACGGCCCCGATAACCTCCGCAATCAGGGTGAAAATGGCAATTCTCCTGACAATGCCCAGCACTCCGCCCAGCCTTTGGTGGCTCAGTGACTCCCCGATCAGAAGCCTCTCCCTCAAGCCGATCTTGCGCCCAAGAAGCAGCAGGAAGAGGGTGGCACTGGTCATGAAGCCAAACCCACCAATCTGGATCAATAGCAGGATCACGGCCTGTCCAAAAGAACTCCAGTACGTACCCGTGTCCACTACCACATGACCTGTGACGCACACTGCCGAGGTAGCAGTGAACAAAGCATTGGTGAAGGAGGTGAAGTCTCCAGACCTGCTGGACACCGGCAGGGCTAGGAGGAGGGTCCCCAAAGCTATGGCGCCGAGGAAGCCATATACTATTATGAAGGGTGACGGCGCCCCTATTCTCGGCTTGGTGACCGAGGGCAACTCCACCTTCCACGCCTTGATCCGCGGAACGCGGAAGACTCTGTCCCCCGGTCTACCTGGTTGCCTGTCAAGCACGCTTCGCCTGCTGTCCCGATTACTCTACAGGGAATCTTCGAGCGGTGGCGCCTCGTCCCCGGCCACTGCCGCAAACCAGGCTCATTGCCATAAGAGCAAGGTACTCGTGGCTCCAAGTCTCCACGTGGAAGTAGCGCTCAACGTCCATCCAATGTCAAACAGCCTGAGCCTGGACAGGGATGGAATGAACCTCCTCACCCAGCGGTCGTGATCGGCTTTCTCTCAACACTGCTTCCTGCCCAGTGATCCTACGTCGAGCAGGGACCCGCACTCGGCGCGTAGATGAACAGGGTCACCCGCTGCGTGCAGACCAACCCTCCGAGCTGGTTCATGTACACGCTCTCCAAGGTCACGAAATGACCGTCCCCGAGCTGCGTCCTCTTCTCATCCGTGACCGCATGTACCCTGGTCACTGCCCGCACCCTATCCCCGGGAAACAATGGTCGGTGAAAATCGAGCTCCACGTCAGTATCAATCACCTGGTCGAACCCACCCTGGGCACAGGCCCCGAAGACCTGCTGATATACCGGCGACATCTCGGCAGGCGGCCATAAAGGAGGAATAACCCAGGACCATATCATCGGGGGCGGGGCTACTATGCTGGCATACCTGCTACTCCGTGCGTAGTCCTCATCAGTGTACAGCGGATTGCCATCCTCCATGGCCTCGCACCAGTGCCTGATCATCTGCCTGCACACCTCGTCGGTGGCAGAGATTTCGGGTTGGTCCTTCCCGACCAGACTTCTCAACCGATCGTAGACCGTCGAACTCATTTCAGCAGTTCCCTTCCCACCCGTGGAAAGAGGCCCCTCTTGCACAGAGGGGCCGAGCGCGAATGCCCTGTCTCAGACAACCGCCATTCCGGCCAGCCGCCTACGGCACACCTGTCCATGATCAAACCAGTCTGGTGCACAGAGCCGCCCTCTGCCCCCATTACAGCAACAGTCCCCACAGCGGTCTGGGCGACTCGCAACCTGAGACAACCGGCCGCCTAGTAGATCACCCCCTCCTGCCGCAGGCCATCGATCTCGGTCTTCGAATAGCCCGCGTCGCCCAGCACCCGGTCCGTATCCTGGCCAAGAAGCCCCCCCAGGCTGCGGATGGTACCAGGCGTATCCGATAGCTTGATGGCAATGCCGAACTGCCTCACCTTGCCGAACTTCTCGTGATCCATCTCCACGACCATCTCTCTCGCCAGCACCTGCGGATCAGTGCACAGCTCATCCAACTCCAGGACCTTCCCCACAGGGACATCAGCCTTGCTCAATTCGTCAAACCACTCGTCCCTCGTCTTCGTTCGGAATATCTTTCTCAACTCGGCCATCATCTCGTCCGCCTTGGCCGGGTCAAACTGCTGTGCTATGAAGTCCTCCCGACCCAGAGTCCGGCAGGCGTTGGACCAGAACTTCGGCTCTATAGGGCACAGGGTGAGCCACTTGTCATCCTTGGCCTGGTAGACAGTGTAGTAGGGGACGTTGCCGCTGGTCATCGTCTCACCGCGCTTGGGCACAACGCCAGAATAGAAGTATTCGGCTGCCCCCGGGATGCCCATCAGCAGGCCCACGGCCCCGTCGGTCATGGAGACGTCCACCATCTGGCCCCGGCCGGTCCTCTCCCGAGCACAGACGCCCAGCAGAATCCCGATGACAGCATGGTAGACAGCAACAACCATGTCCGCCACAATGTTCAGGGCAATTACCGGCCTGCCTTCGGCGCTCTCACCTATAAGCGCCTGGACGCCGCCCTGGGCCGCGTAATTGGCATCGTGGCCTGGGAAGCTCTTATAAGGTCCTGTTTGACCATAACCCGTAACTGCACAGTAGATAATCCTGGGATTTGTCTTGGAGAGCACTTCATATCCCACATTCATTCGGTCCATGACGCCCGGGCGGAAGCTCTCCAGCACGACGTCAGACGTCTCAACCAGTTTGTGGAAAACCCTCTGCCCCGCTTCCATTCTCAGATTCAGGGCCAGGTACTTCTTGTTCCTGCCCGGCGACGCGTTTGCGGCCATCCTGAGAGCTTCAGTTTGGTCTTCAGGGACATAGGCTAGACCATCGCCGACACCTCGGCTGCCACCACCAGGAGGCAGGTCTATCTTGATGACCTCCGCTCCCATATCCCCCAGCATCATGGCCGCCATGGAAGCAGGCCCCATGCCACTCAGATCGAGAACCGTGATACCGTCAAGTGCTGATGCCAATTCTATCCTCCTATCTTGAGTTCAGCGGCTTTATCGCCGCTTCATCGCGTCTACTAGTATATACCATCGATCCACGTCTTACTTCCACCTCAGCAGCCCCCATCTACCACCCCACCAGCCGAGCGCCGAACAAGGGCATCTTGAGCAGGCGACATGTCTGGAGTATGATACGAACCACGCGCTGCAGGCAACACAGCCGACGCTTCGGGGAGACCAAGCACCTTGCCTCCGGTGCAGGTTGCCAGCAATGAGCAAGCAAACAGCAAGTTTCAACAAGGCGTTGCGGGACATTGCCCGGCTCATTAATTCGGACACCATCGCCAGCGAGAAGCTCCAGCGCCTGGTGGCCCTGGCACCCCGCCCACTTGCCGTGAGAGGTTGCTCTCTGCTCCTCCTGGACGAGGACAGGACGAGACTCATCCACCTGGCAGCCCGCGGGATAAGCGAACGTTACTTGCGTAAGGGGTTCATTGAGGCAGACAAGAGCCTGTCAGAGACCCTAGAGGGAAAGGTGGTATCGGTTGTGGATGCTGCCGCCGACCCCAGGATACAGTTCCGGGAACTCGCCAGGCAGGAGCACATCGCCTCGATCATGAGCGTCCCGGTGAGGATCAGAGGTCGTGTAGCCGGCAGCCTCAGAGTGTACAGCCGAACCCGCCGCGAGTTCATACTGGAAGAACAGGAGTACCTGGAGACCGTGGCCAACCTGGCCGGGGTGATGCTGGACGCCGAGGACACCCGTGGCAGCAGAAACCAGATGCTTGGTGACGTGGCCACCCCCGGGCCCAAAGCAGGATCACCGCTCAAGCCCGAGACCTTCGCTCACCCCAGCGAAGAGGAGTTCGCCAGGCTTCTTGACTTCTACCAGATCGAGTGGCTCTACGAGCCGCGCTCCTTCCCCTTGCAGTGGGACAACGGCAAGATCACGGAGATGTTCACTCCGGATTTCTACCTGCCTGGGCAGGATCTGTACATCGAGATGACCACACTCAAACCCTCCCTCACCACGGAGAAGAGGCAGAAAGTCCGACGACTGAGACAGCTTTACCCGGAAGTCAACATCAAGCTCATGGGACGCAACGACTGTGACCGTCTCCTGGCCAAGTATGATCATGGGCCCCTGTCAGGCAGCAAGACGCGCGGCATTGGGCGCGTCCTCTTCAGCACACCCCAGATTCAGAGGAGGGTGAGGCAGCTTGCCAAGGAGATATCTCGAAGACATGAGGGAGAGCGCCCGCTCCTGGTGGGGGTGATGCGGGGGGTCTTCGTATTCATGGCAGACCTGGCACGTCACCTCACGGTACCCGTGGATATCGACTTCATGGCAATATCCTACTACGGGGCGGAGAAGGGCGGCGCAGTGAGGGTAACCAAAGACCTGGACATCAATCCCGAGGGACGACACGTGCTGATGGTGGAGGACATCGTCGACACCGGCATGACTCTCAGCTTCGTCCTCAGCTATCTCAGGACACGCAGCCCCCGGAGCCTGTCCGTGTGCACCCTGTTCGACAAGACCGCTCACCGCCTCGCAGATGTGCAACTGGACTACGTGGGGTTTGAGGTGCCGGATGAGTTCCTGGTGGGCTACGGGCTCGATTTCGACGAGGAGTACAGAAACCTGCCCTTTGTGGCGCTGCTCAAGGAGGAAAGACCGGAGTCAGAGGCGGATAGATAATAAAGCCGGGTGACCTCCCCAGCCTCTCTGCCTACCTCCCCGGTCCCTTTCGTTTCCTACTTGTTCGTCGTTGGTATCGGCAGCTTGCTGGTTTGACCACCCGACTAGCAGATAGTTTACCACCTTCTACCTCTCCTGTCAAAGGCGCTGGGAGCCAATCTCGCCTTCTCCAGGCCACTGTGGGCCGCCAGGCACCCCTGGCCCTTCGAGCAGTCTCCCGCGGCCCTTCGGCGCGCCCTGGCTCTTGCATACCCAGGCCCCATGCAGCCGCACCCTATAGCAGCACTGCCACACAGCATCATCACACCTTGTGGCCCCGATCGCGTCAGTGTATGATCAAGTGCAACGGTCCATCCGCAAAAAGGTACTATGTTACCCATATCAGATCCAGATATCAGGAGACGAAGCCTCCCGATAGTCAACGTCGGCGTGATCACCGTCTGTGCACTGCTCTTCATATATGAGCTGGCCCTCAACGACTTCGATCGGTTGGTCCTATTCTACAAGTATGGTCTGATACCCGTCGAGATCACCCACGGGGTCAGCTTCAACAGCATCGTAGAGACACCGTTCCCCAACTGGGCCACGCTCTTCACCTCCATGTTCCTGCACAGCGACTGGATGCACTTCCTGTCCAACATGCTCTTTCTCTGGGCCTTTGGCAACAGCATCGAGGATCGTTTTGGCCACATCCGTTATTTTGTCTTCTACCTGGCCACCGGGCTGGCCGCCGCCGGCATGCAGATAGCCACGGACACGCAGTCGCAAATTCCCATAATCGGGGCCAGCGGTGCTATAGCCGGCGTGCTGGGGGCTTACTTCCTTCTGTATCCCTTCAGCCGGATCCGGACGGTCGTCATCTTCGTTTTCATCGTCTTCGTCCGCATCCCGGCCATAGTGCTCATAGGCTTCTGGATTCTGCTCCAGTTCATCGGCGGCCTGGGTTCCCTGGACGTGACCGGAGAGACCTCGGGAGGGGTAGCCTACTGGGCGCATATCGGCGGATTCATCGCCGGTCTCACAATCGTGTTCCTGATACAGATGCTGAGGCCCCGGCCCAAACCGCCACCCTACGCCTTCTCGTGACGCAGGATGGACTTCCGGCGTCTCACCGTCATGGCCTTCCCATGCTTGATGTGCTACCCTTGTAGATGACCTCTGGTCATTGCCATCCTGGAGAACCCACTATGCACGCCAACAACGTTATCATGTTCTGCGGCAAGGGGGGCGTCGGCAAGACGACATGCGCTGCCGCCACGGCGCTCCACTATTCACTGGCCGGCAGGAGAACCCTGGTCATCTCCACCGATTTCACACCATCCCTGAGGCACATCTTCGATGTCCAGAGCCATGACAAGCCTGTGCCCGTCGGCGAGAACCTCTACATCGACGAGATCAGCTACGACGACGTCAAGCTGTTGTGGGACAGGAAGTTTGGCCCGGAGGTGTACGAGGTCTTCTCCTCCTTCGTCTCCATCAGCTACGAAGACTTCGTCGACTTCATCGTGTCCATCCTGCCCGGCCTCAAGGACGAGTTCATGGTGGACTACATCAGGGAGCTCAGTGAGTCTGGTGATTTCGACATGGTGGTGTGGGACACCGCACCGGCCGGTCAGACCATGGGACTGCTTCACATGCCCACGATGCTGAACGAACACCTCAAGCCGGCACCGCGCATCTATTCCTCTCTCAGACTGGTGAGACAGAGAAAGCGGTCGGTCCTGGGGATTATCAAGGAATGGCAGGCGCTGTCCGAGAAGGACATAGCATTCCTGCGAAACGGCGTGGACTTCAACCTGGTCACCATACCCGAGGCCCTGGCTGTCAGACAGCTCGACGGGCTGTTCAACGAGTTCCGCGCCTACGACCTCCACATCCGCCATATCGTCATCAACCAGGTTATACAGACGCCGGACTCGCCCTTTCTGGCCAGCAAGGCAAGGATGCAGGAACAGTACCTGCATGACATCGAAGCCAACTATGGCGTAGGATCAACCAGACTTCCCCTGTTCCCCTATGAGATTGTGGGGCGGGAACGCCTGCTGGAGGTGGAACGGAGTCTCTACAGAGATGGGAGGCAGCCATAAGAAAGCGACATCACCAAGACCCCGTGCAGGTATTCAGGCATTTGTCCTGGGCGTGATCGTCCCTTCCACCCCTGTACTTGCAGCCCCATGAGATGATGCTGGGCTACTGAAGGGCGCCCAACACTGAGCTCGACATCTGTGCACAGGAAATGGATATTTGGGAACTGACACGTTGGGAAGAAGTGGACATGGTACTGCGCCTGCTAATGGCCGCTCTGGCAGGCGGGATCATAGGCTATGAGAGGGAGAGCGCTGACAAACCAGCGGGCCTTCGCACCAACCTGCTTGTATGCGTAGGGGCAGCCTTGATCACCATAGTGTCGGTCCATGGATTTGGCATTACCAGCGACCCATCGAGGGTGGCGGCCGGAGTGGTGGTGGGGATCGGCTTTCTTGGAGCCGGCACAATCATCCGCTACCGGGGTGCCGTACTGGGACTTACCACAGCAGCCACAGTATGGTCTGTAGCTGCCATCGGATTGGCCCTGGGTGCCGGCCTGTATCTGGTGGGAGGAGTAACCGCACTCGTGGTGCTTCTGGCACTGCGCTTCCCTATCGGGCCCCGGCGCCATGATTCGGACAGCTAGCCCCCGAAGGCCCGAGCAGGGCAGGGACACAGGCATATCACACCAGCCGGTCTTATGCGGCAGGAGGCGACATGGAGACAACCATCAATAGAACGAAGCTGGTTCTGCTCCAGGGTGACCTGACGAAGCAGGAGACGGATGCCATTGTGAATGCAGCCAACTCCAGCCTGATGGGCGGCGGTGGCGTGGACGGTGCCATCCACCGGGCCGGCGGCCCTGCAATACTGGAGGAGTGTAAGCAGATCGTCGCCCGCCAGGGCCGTCTGCCTGCAGGCCAGGCCGTCATCACCACGGGCGGCAACCTGCGTGCCAGGCACGTGGTCCACACGGTGGGCCCGATCTGGAGGGGAGGCACCCAGGGAGAACCGGAGACGCTGGCCAGTGCTTACCGGGAAAGCCTGAGGCTGGCAGCAAGCAGGGCTCTTCGAAGCGTGTCGTTCCCTTCTATCAGCACGGGAGCCTATGGCTACCCCATTGGCCAGGCAGCCGAGACTGCCCTGAAGACGGTCATAGATTTCCTTCTCCAAGACGAGTCTCTTGACACAGTGGCTTTCGTGCTTTTCGACGTCAAGACGTTCGAGGCGTATGCCGGCGTCCTGAGACGACTGATTGCCGAACGAGAGGGGTGAACTCCGCGCGTAAATGAGGACAACGTGGTAAAGAGAACGGGCATATTCTTCCACTACCAGGACGGCGAGAGGCTAAGGGACTTCCCCGAAGCACTTGCTGGCATCCTGTCCCGCGACAACGTTTTCCTGTACGACGCCTACTACCCTCTGAAGCCACCGGCCTCCTACGAATTGGAGCCCATCGCCGAGGAAGTGCTCCTTGAAGTCCATTCAGCGGACATGATCAGCAGCATCAAGAACACGGCCGCTTTTATGGGAGCGCTGTACTCCGCGGCAGGGACGGTGGCAGCCGCTATGAGAATGGGCAGGCAGGAGATCGACAACGCCTTCGTCTTCACCGGCTACGGCGACCACCATGCCGGCAGCACCTTTTGCGGCGGCGGCTGCTACTTCAACGGCGCCGTCATGGCCATCAGGCAATTGAGACGGCACTTCGCTACCGGGCGGACTGCCATAGTTGACACCGATGCACATCACGGGGACGGCACGTGGGAGCTTTGCCGGCGTGACCCCGAAACCCTGTACGTCTGCTTCTGCAGCGGCGGCAGCACGAATACGAACAACAACGTGAACGTCAGGGTGCCGTGGCGCACAAGCGACGAGGAGTACCTGAACCTGGTACAGCAGGAATTCGTTCCCCTGGCGGAGCAGTTTCATCCTGAGTTCATGTTCTGGAACTGGGGCTACGACGGCACGCAGGGAGACTACGGTGACATTGGCATCTCTCCGGAGACCCACGTGCACCTGGCGCGCCTGCTCAAGCAGACAGCCGACAGGATCTGCGACGGCAGGTTGATTGTGGTCCTCTGCGGCGGAAGCCGGCGCGATTTGGCCCGCTACCTGATACCACAGATCGTGAGCGTCCTTGCCGGAGCAGAATAAGAGAGGCAGATTACAGGAGCACTCGCAGCAGTCCAGGGACACGCCTCCATCGAAACGAGCCAAGGAGAATATATGTACGAGAAAACTACATTGGACAACGGCCTGAGAATCGTCAGCAGCGCTATGCCCCATACTCGCTCAGTATGTGTGGCGGCGTTCGTAGGCACCGGCTCGCGCTACGAAGCGGAAGACAAGGGGGGCATCTCCCATTTCATAGAACACCTCTGCTTCAAAGGGACCGAAATCAGGCCCACCAGTAAGGAGGTATGTGAGACCATCGAGGGGGTGGGAGGCATCATCAACGCGGGCACGGACAAGGAGTTGACTATCTACTGGTGCAAGGTAGCACGGCCTCACTTCCGCCTGGCTGTGGACGTCCTTTCCGACATACTGTCAAACTCCAGGTTCGACCCGCAGGACATCGAAAGAGAGAGGCAGGTCATCATAGAGGAGATCAACATGAGTCTGGATTCACCCCAGCAACGGGTGGATATGCTGATCGACTCGCTGGTGTGGCCTGGTCATCCCCTGGGACGCGATGTGGCTGGCACCAAGACCTCCGTGTCGGCCCTGACCCGCGAGGACATGTTCGACCACGTGAACAACCACTATCTGGCAGACAATACGGTCGTTGCAGTGGCCGGCGATGTCCAGCATTCCGAAGTGCTGGACACTCTGGGACAGGCTTTCGCGGGATGGCAGACGAAGACACCACCGGTCTTCATTCCGGCCCGGGACGAGCAGACCGAGCCACGGCATCAGTTAGAGTACCGTGATACGGAGCAGGCACATCTTTGTCTGGCACTGCCGGGTCTGCCGCTGGGGCATCCGGACCGCTTCGCTCTTGACCTGCTGAACGTGATACTCGGGGAGGGCATGAGCAGCCGCCTCTTCGTGGAGATCCGTGAGAAACGCGGATTGGCCTACGCAATACAGAGTTATGTCAACCACCATCTGGATTCGGGCTGCCTCACCATATATGCCGGCGTCGACCCCACTCAACTCCCTGTGGCCTGCAGCGCAATTCTGGAAGAGCTGACCGGTCTGCTCGGAGACATGCCGGAGGCCGAGCTCCACAAGGCCAAGGAGTTGTCAAAGGGACGGCTCATGCTTCGTATGGAGGACACTCGCAGCGTAGCCGGATGGATGGGGGGACAGGAACTCCTGGAGGGACGAATACTGACGGTGGACGACGTGGTATCGTTGCTGGATGATATCGGGCCTGGCGACTTGCTGCGGGTTGCCAGGGGCCTGGTAGTCCCCAGCAGGCTGAATCTGGCAGTGGTGGGCCCTGTGGGTGAGGAGGACGTGGCAAAACTGCTGGTAAAGGGCTGAGCAAGAGCAACAGCCGAGCCGTCCCCATATTCTCAGAGACAACTCGGAAAGGTAGAGCCCCCGGTCGAACCGGGGGCTCTGCTAGTCTACACTCGGTCCTGCCCTAGTATTCGGGCATGGAGGGCATCGGCGGCGTCTTCTCCTTCTCGGGGATGTCTGTCACCAGCGCTTCGGTCGTCAGGATCATGACAGCCACACTGGCAGCGTTCTCCAGTGCCGTCCTGACCACCTTGGCCGGGTCGATGACCCCCTTCTTCACCATGTCGCCGTAGTCACCCTTTGCAGCATCGTAGCCGACACCGGTCTTGCTCTTCTTCACGTGTTCCACCACGACAGAGCCTTCCTGACCGGCATTGATGGCAATCCACTTGATGGGCTCCTCGATGGAGTCCTTGACTATCTTGACGCCGATGGCCTCATCGCCGTCTTTCAGGTGTGCGTCCAGGGCCTTGGAGGCGTCGAGCAGGGCCACTCCACCGCCGGGGAGTATGCCTTCCTCAACCGCGGCCCTGGTAGCCGAGAGGGCGTCTTCAACCCTGTGCTTCTTCTCCTTCAACTCCGTCTCGGTTGCAGCACCGACCTTGATCACAGCCACACCGCCGGCCAGCTTGGCCAGCCGCTCCTGGAGCTTCTCGCGATCGAAGTCTGACGTGGTCTCCTCGATCTGGGCCTTGATCTGCTTCATCCTCCCCTGGATGTCGCTCTCGCTGCCCTTGCCCTCGACAATGGTGGTGTTGTCCTTGTCGGCCACAACCGTCCGGCAACGGCCCAGGTCTCCCACCGTGACCGAGTCCAGCTTCCTGCCTACTTCCTCGGAGATCACGGTCCCACCGGTCAGGATTGCCATGTCCTCCAGCATCGCCTTGCGGCGGTCACCGAAGCCCGGCGCCTTGACTGCCAGACAGTTCAGGGTTCCCCTCAGCTTGTTGACCACCAGAGTGGCCAGCGCCTCGCCCTCAAGGTCCTCAGCCACGATCACCAGGTTCTTGCTCACCTGAAGCATCTTCTCCAGCCCGGGCAGGATGTCCGCCACTGCTGATATCTTCTTGTCGGTGAGGAGAATGTAAGGGTCCTCAATGACCGTCTCCATTCGCTCGGGGTTCGTCACGAAGTAGGGGCTGATATAGCCGCGGTCGAACTTCATGCCCTCCACGAATTCCGTCTCGAACTTGAGACCCTTCGATTCCTCAACGGTGATGACCCCGTCTTTGCCCACTTTCTCCATCACATCGGCAATGAGATCACCCACCTCCTGGTCCACCGCTGAGATAGTGGCCACCTGGGCGATCTGCTCCTTGCCGGAAACGCTGATGGACTTCTTCTTCAGCTCTTCCACCAGGATATCGACGGCCTTCTCTATGCCGCGCTTCAGCGACATGGCGTCCGCACCGGCAGCCAGGTTCTTGAAGCCACCAGTGACCATCGCCTGGGCCAGCAGGGTGGAAGTGGTCGTACCATCACCGCACTTGTCGTTGGTCTTGGACGCCGCCTCTTTGAGGAGTTGTGCCCCCATGTTCTCGAAGGGGTCCTCAAGCTCAATCTCCTTGGCAATGGAAACGCCATCGTTGATCACCGTGGGCGGGCCCCACTTCTTATCGAGAGCCACCGGCCGGCCCTTGGGGCCCAGGGTTGGCCTGACGGCGTCCGCCAGGATATCAATCCCTTTCTTCAAACTCGCTCTGGCGTCCTCTCCGAATTTTATCTGCTTTGCCACTTCTTCCTCCTTCTCTCTAGCCCTTCTTGGCTAGGACGTCGGTCTCCCGCAGGATCATCAGTTCCTCTTCATCCAGCTTGAACTCAATGCCAGCGTACTTGGCATAGATGATGACGTCTCCCACCTTGACGTCCATGGGAATCCGTTTCCCGTCCTCGGTCAGCTTGCCCGGCCCAACAGCTATGACTTCGCCCTCCTGCGGCTTCTCTTTGGCTGTGTCGGGCAGTACTATGCCCCCCCTGGTCACCTCCTCCTTTTCCAGAGCCTTGACCACTATGCGGTCTCCCAGGGGCTGGATCTTGGGTTTTGCCTTGGCCACTTACTACCTCCTTTGTATTAGTGTTATCACTCTGCACCCAGGAATGCTAGCACTCGCGACACTAGAGTGCTAGCAACAATGATAAGACAAGGGACACGTGTTGCGCAAACGTCCTCAGGGGCACTGAAAGAGGTTGAGCGTTACTGAGAGCCAAAGAGCTCGCTACCACTCGCTCGCTGCGCTGTTCGCAGGGATTCTTCACCGAAGAAGCACACACAGGCCTGGCAATGGAGCCTGCCAGGGCTGGGTATGCGACCAACGCGGTAGCGAGTTGGAGTCCTATGTGGAAGCCAACCTCTGCCTCAGCAGGGACAGGGCCTGGATGGTGGCAAAGCTCCTGACCCGGGAGCGGCCCATCGGGTACTGCCCCGTGGCGCACATCGTCCCGTTGCCATCGGCTATGCCGATGTGCACCAGCCCTGCAGGCTTGCCTTCCATCTCGTCGGGGCCGGCCACTCCGGTGGTGGCTATGCCAAGGTCTGCCCCCAGCCGCATTCGCGCCGCCTCCGCCATGGCTTCGGCCACCTCGGGGCTGACCGCCCCATGCCGCTCAATGAGACCGGCATCCACTCCGGCCGCCACCTTGGCTTCATTTGAATAGGTGACAAAACCGCCAACGTAGTAGTCCGAGCTACCTGGGGTCTCCGTCAAGGCAGCGGCCAAGAGTCCGCCGGTGCACGACTCCATGGTTGCCAGCTTGAGTCCTCTGTCGGCCAGCAGCCGCCCCACCACCCCCTCCAGTGTGTCGTCGTCCACGCCCCATATGTAGTCCCCCAGGACTCGACGTATCTCGGCTTCCGCCCCAGCCAGAAGTCCCTGTGCCTCCTCGGCCGTTCCGCACCTGGCCAGGACCCGGAGGTGGATACCGTCCGGCTTGGCATAGGTGCCCAGGGAAGGATTCGACCAGGAACAGAGCGGCCTGACCATCTCATCCACGCCCGCTTCGGAGAGGCCGAAGCTCTTCAACGTTCGGGATATGATGACGCTGCCCTGGAGAAATGACCGCAGCCGGGGATATACCTCGTTGAGCCACATGGGCTGCATCTCGCCCGGCGGCCCAGGCATGGCTACCACTACAGTGCCATCCTTCTCCACCCACCAACCCGGCGCTGTGCCTCTGGGGTTAGGGATGGTTTGTGCAGACGGTACCAGCATCGCTTGCTTCAGGTTCTGCTCCGGCATCGCCCTCCCCAGCCGGTCAAAGAAGGCCCTGACCTCTTTCTCCAGTGGCTCAACAATCACCGGCTCCTCGCCGAGCACATGTGCGATGGCCTCGCGGGTGAGGTCGTCCTGAGTGGGGCCCAGCCCGCCGGTGGCCAGTACCACGTCGGACCGCCCCATCGCCCGACGGAAGGCTTCAGCAAGATGGTCAAGCTCATCGCCGACTACCGTAACCCACAGGAGATCGATGCCAACCACAGGTAGTTGAGTAGCCAGGTAGGTGGAGTTCGTGTCGGCGATCTCTCCCAGCAGAAGCTCTGTGCCTACGGAGATGATCTCTGCTTTCATCGGCATTCTACACAACCCTGACCAGCCCGAAGTGGCTGCGTCCCACGCCCGGGTGCAGGAAATGGCACCACGTGTGCCTGTCTGAGCCGTGTGGTCCCCGGCGAAACCCCGAGCACTAACACCTGGGCATGGTCACGCCCAGGTATTCCTCGACCAGCTTCATGGCGCAGTAGGGGCCGCACATGCTGCAGGTGGCCCCCTCGCTGCCGAAGCGGCTGTGTACCCGTTCAGAGCGCCCGGGGTCGAGAGACAACCTGGCCTGCTCCTTCCAGTCGAGCTCCCTCCTGGCAATTGACATGGCCCTGTCCCAGTCAGCCGCTCCCTTCACGCCCTTCACTATGTCAGCAGCGTGGGCAGCAATGCGCGAGGCGATTATCCCGTCCCTCACATCTGCTACGTCGGGCAGAGACAGGTGTTCCGAAGGCGTCACGTAGCACAGGAAATCCGCTCCCACGGAAGCGGCTATAGCCCCGCCTATCGCCCCGGCTATGTGATCATAGCCAGCAGCGATATCCGTAACCAGCGGTCCCAGGACGTAAAAGGGCGCGCCGCTGCAGACCCTCTTCTCCAGTTGCACGTTGGCCACGATCTGGTCCAGGGGCACGTGGCCGGGGCCCTCGACCATGACCTGAACGTCGGCTTTCCTGGCCCTTTCCACCAGCTCCGCCATGGTGAGCAACTCGTCGATCTGGCAGCTATCGCTGGCATCGCCGATGCTTCCGGGACGCATGCCGTCTCCCAGACTGAGCGTGATATCATATTTTCGGGCGATCTCCAGCAAACGGTCATACTGCTCGTACAACGGGTTCTCCCGCCCATGGTGCACTATCCAGCCCACCAGGAACGCTCCTCCGCGTGATACAACGTTGGTCAACCGGGTGCGACGGCGCAAGTGCTCCAGGGACCTGCTGGTGACACCGCAGTGCACAGTCATGAAGTCCACGCCGTCCTCGGCCTGCCGCTCAATGGTGGCAAACAGATCGTCCGCCGTCATGCTGACGATCGCTCCCCTGCGCTCCACGGCTTCGATCCCCGCCTCGTAGATGGGCACCGTGCCCAAGGGCAGTGGACAGCTCGCCAATATGGCCCGGCGAATGCCTGCTATGTCGCCGCCGGTACTCAGGTCCATCACCGTGTCCGCCTTGTACTGCACGCAAACCCGGGCCTTCTCCATCTCGGTATCCAAGCTGCCGGAATCGGATGACGTGCCTATGTTCGCATTGACCTTGGTAGACACGCCCTTGCCGATCCCACAGGGCTCGATGTTGAGCCGCAGCGAATTCGCCGGTATCACAATCTTGCCGTCACACATCCCTTCCAGGACCGTCTCAACAGGCAACCCTTCATTGCGGGCCACACGCTCAGCGTGGCCCGACGCCATACCTTTCCTGGCCAACTCCACCTGTGTCATCCTACATCACCCTTCAGCACACTCCAGAAAACGAAACGACCAAGAGCCCAGGGCCTTGGTCGGTCACGAACCGCCTCCCTACGCTCGCATTACCGAGGTCAGGTTCAAAGGGTTACCCTCCAGAGTAAGAGGGCTCTCAGCCTTCACGGGCCGATGTCTCGACCCTTCCAGCTCCCCCGCGGCCTACTCTCGCTGTCTCTCCTTTCAGGCTACCACAAATAGCCACTCACTACAACCTGTCAAGGGACCCAAAATCCACCATCTGTTGGTAGGGCAGGGATGGGATGACCGGGTTAGTAGGAGCCTGTACTCGGGGTCGTCCCCGATCCCGACCCACATCGCCGGACTCTCTCGGGGTCGGGGACGACCCCGAGTACGGTTCTATTCGATCGATCCCGTTCACTACCACGTGGGCCAGGGTCCCAGCCGTGCCCTAGTGGAAACTGTAAATGGGTTCACAGCCACTCCAATAGCACTCTGGGGTGAGGGAACCAGAATCGACCATCTATCAAGCATCCCGTAAGGGGTAATTCTTTCACCCGGCGGGTGCTGAAAGAACGCCTTTGGGCCAACCTGTCAGATGGCGGATTTGGGGGACTCCATGCCCGAATCCGCGGACCGGCACGGGTCGCTTGCCCGGGGCCGGTCCGACACGTCGCTTAGCCTGGAGCGGACGCTCCAGGCTACCCACTGTGTCACAACGTCCAGAAAGGCATATCGTGACGCCAGACTTACAGCCCCGCAATCGAGTAGGGTGGGCTGTGCACACCAAACCGGCTGCAAGCGCAGACCGGGGAAATGCTCTCATCCTTCACGGTCAACGTCCCTGGCTGTTGAGGCCGGTAGCACAAGCTGTTAGAATTGGTTCTGCGGCCCCGATTGACAACGGCGCACAAAAGTGATAATCGTCTAGCACGGCAGCGTGCGGCAGTGATCGACCAGGAGACGCTCGATACAGTACAGGGAGGAAGCTCATGCTAGGCCTCAGGAAAAGGGTTTCGGCTGTCGAGCCATCCGCCAGGAACGTGACGCACCGGGTCATCTCCTTTCAGGTCAAGATGATAGACAAGTACGTCCCTGACAAGGCTCTGCTTCACACCATCAATGCCCTGGACAATCGGGTACCCCCAAAGATCATCTCCTCGGTTGTCGACGGCCTGTACGACTACGTGCCTAACAGGGTACGGGCATGCCTGGTAACCGCAGCCGACGAATACGTTCCCGACAGCGTAGCGAACTCCAGGAAAGTCTGCGCCGTGCTTGCAGGCGTCGGGAAGTACCTGCCCGACAAGGTCATACCGCCCGAGTCCGCGGAGCGTTGGGAGAATGTGAAACTCAAGTTCCACATCCCCACGCTGATCCAGCGCCCCCCATCCTCAGATGAGGCCGACAGTTGAGGCAGTCGACGGTCTACACATTGCCCCGATCGCCCCGTGCTGGTGGACCATCAGCCTCCTGGCAGAGGATACGCTGAATGCTATACGAGCACGTTTGTGTTGAGGCCATGGGATATGAGGTCCCGGACAACGTGGTCAGCTCGCTGGCCATGGAGGAGCGGCTGCTTCCCGTGTACCAGAAGCTCAACCGACCTCTGGGGCGTCTGGAAAAGATGTCGGGAATACGCGAGCGCCGGCTGTGGAAGAATGGGACCCAGCCCAGCGAGCCCAGTACAAAGGCAGCCCAGAAGGCACTGGACAACGCCGGGATTGACCGGAAGGACATAGGCTGTCTCCTCCACACGTCCGTAAGTCGTGACTTCCTGGAGCCGGCCACAGCCACTGTGGTCCACGATTGCCTGGGACTCCCCTCCACGGCCATGATCTTCGACATCTCGAATGCCTGCCTGGGCTTCGCCAACGGAATGATAACCCTGGCCAACATGATCGAACTGGGGCAGATCAAGGCCGGCATTGTGGTGGGCGCCGAGAACCCCAAGCCGCTCATCGACGCCACGGTAAACGAGCTGCTCAACGACGAGAACATTACCAGGGCCAAGCTGAACCGCGGCATGGCTTCACTCACCATGGGCGCTGGCGCCGTGTCGGCAGTGATGACCCATTCCTCGATGTCGAAATCCGGCCACCGCCTGCTGGGGGGCATGGTGCGGACGGCCTCCAACCACAACGGCCTGTGCCGCGTCTACGGCGACGCCTGCCTGTCCGACCCGGACAACTGCAACAGCATGTATGCCGATGCTCACGGCATTTTGACCAACGGCGTACAACTGATATGTGAGACCTGGGCCGCCCTGCTGCAGGAACTCGGCTGGCGTGATTCAGACGTGGACAAGATATTCGGTCACCAAGTGAGCACCCTTCACAACGACCTCGTCTTCGAGTCCCTGGGGCTCGACAAGGCAAAGGGGTTCTACACTGTGGAGTACCTGGGCAATGTCGGCTCGGTGTCCCTGCCCATCTCCCTCGCCATAGGCATCCAGGAGAACCACGTCCAGCCGGGTGACAGAGTGGTAATGATGGGTGCCGGCAGCGGGCTGTGCAGCATTCTCATGGGACTTCAGTGGTAGCCCGCGGAGCGGACTCGTGACCCTCTATCCTGCGGTCCTGAACGTCCCCAAATTGGATGGCGTCCAGTCCGGCAGAGCCACACTTGATTCCCTGCGCGCCCTGGCCAGACAGGCGCTGCGAGTCAGCGCCCACATGTCCGGCCTTGCGCTGGGGGAACTGCACCAGGACGCTGACGGCGCACCTGTCCCCTGCAGCAGCACGTACTGGTCTATCTCCCACAAGCCGCGATGCGTGGCCGCGGTCAGCAGCACCTACCCCACCGGAATAGACGTGGAGGAGGTCAAGCCGCGCGGCCGGAACCTTCTCGGATACGTGGCCACCCCTGAGGAATGGCAGCTTCTGGAGGGAGAAGACCCGTGGCACGTCTTCTACCGATACTGGACCGCCAAGGAAGCCGTTCTCAAGGCAGCCAGCATCGGGATCGCCGGCATGAAGGGCTGCCGGGTGAAGTCAGTACCCGACGCAACAAGAGTGGCGATCGAGTATCAGGGCCACGTTTACCTGGTGCGGCAGCTCCGGCACGGCCGCCATATCGTGTCGGTGGTACACCGCGGTGAAACGGTGGAGTGGGTGATGGCGAAACCGCACGACAAATCAGCGCAGTCGGCGCCTCTCGTGGAATAGCCTGGCCTGGTGCACGAAGGCCTCGATCCTAGTCTGTTCGTTGGTTGGCTTCAGTCCCTCATACGTGATAGTGAGCATAGGTATGCGCCCGCGGTCCCTCTGCAGCTTCTTGTATATGGCAGTGCATAGGGTACCGTACAGGCAGTTCAGCACGATCAGGTTGGCTATGCCGCCGCAGCCCCGCAGGGCATAGTCCTCGGCCTTGGACATATTGACGGTGATCACGGGGTCAATATCGTCCGTGACGTAGGGGGCGGCCGTCTTCACTCTCTCAGCCACTGCAGGCACCCGGCAGGCATCATAGATGTCCTCGCCAAGCATTCGCTCGATGTTGCGCTTCCTGGCCATGAACCACCGGCGTCTGAGATAGAAATACATGGAGGCCAAGTACTCTCCCCTGGACAGATAAGTGCGAGGGTAGACCTCGTTGAAGTAGACCAGGTAGTCCGTGGTGCTGGGGCCGTACCTCACCTCGGCCCCGAGGGACTCCATAACCTTGATGATGTCGTTGTTGGCCCAGGAGTTCATGCAACTGTAGAACTCCCCAACGACGCCTATGACGGGCCGGTCGTCCTGTTTGACCGGAACAGCGTCCATCGCTGCTATGGATCGGTCCAGCTTCTCACGAAACCCGCCGCGGAGTGTGCCGTCGGCTATGTCCTGTATGGCCTGCTCGTACGTCCTCTCCGTTTCGCCCTGGTTCTGCTCATAAGGCCGGATGTGCAGCAGCTTCTTGGTCAGGACGTCCACGGCCAGCCAACCGTTCCACACCCGCATAGCCCACCGGTTGCCGAACATCCGCGTGGCCTCATCGTAGCGGATGGAGGTTATGGGAGCGACAACAGGAACGTGACCCAACCCCAGCCTCTTTAGGACGAGCTTCTGGGACAGGCCGTACTGGCTGAGCCTGCAAGACCCGTCGAAGTTGAGCATGACGAAGGCCGACCTGTCAGGGTCAAAACCGTCTGACTGGACCATCTTGACCATGTCGCCGGTGGTGACAAGATAGGGATGGCACTCCTTGGACGAGACGTGTTTCCTGCCCAACTCCTCCGACATGTCGTCCGGCCTGGGCATGACCCTGGCATCTATGCCCACCGACTGGAAGGCAGCAGCCCAGACATCGGAATGGCCCGAAACGTAGGACATGTAGAGGGTCCTCTCCAGCTCCTTGATCTTCCGGGATGGTCTGAGCACACTCAGCACATGCCGGGCCCCGACCACGCTGAGGTCCTCCTGTTCCGCCGGCTCGGGCTGCCCGGTCGGCCTGTCGAGGGTATCGGCAAAGGCCTCCAACCTGGTCACCACGCCAGCATCACCGCTGTGTTCGTCCACCTCCAGCACCAGGTACGGGTCATCGACCATGGTGTCTTCCAGGTACTTGGCGAAAAAGGCGTCAGGTCCGCAGCCATAGTTCGTGATCATGATGGGGTGAAGTGAAGGGTTCGCCCTGGCTATCATCGCCGACCTGAGCAGGTTCTGCTCGTTCTTCCACACCAGATTGGAGTACCAGCGGGGCAGTTCCGCCGAGCTCAGGGGCAGCAGGTCGAAGGGTATGGCAGTGATACCCAGCTTGCGCAGTTTCTTGAACACGTTCAAATTCAGCGCCGGATCGTGGACGTTGTACGGTTTGCCAATCACCACCACGGCTCGGTCTTCCGGTCCCAGGCCGTCCAGGATGTCCTGTCCCCGCTCAAGCCGCAGCCTGTCGAACTCCTCCTGGGCCTGCAGCCCAGCGGCTATGGCACTCCGCACCTGCTTTCTGTCCCTGCCCAGCTCGTTTCCAACCCGCATCATCTGGGACTCGAGGTTCCCCTTCTCTGCTGCCATGAATAGGCTCGGGCTGAGGAACCGGACCCTGCCCTCGAAGGCAGCCTTCATGATGAAAGGCACACCCTGGATATAGGGGCAATTGTAGCTCCGGTTCACATCTGCCCTGGTCTTGTCCAGGTCCATCACCGCGGGCAGGAACACGCAGTTCACACCCTTGTCGATCAGGTCCAGGATATGCCCGTATGCCACCTTGAGCGGATAGCAGGTCTCGGCCAGTACCTCCTGAAGTCCGCGGTGGACCAGCCTGGTGTTGCTCTTGTCGGACAGGATGACCCTCACCCCCAGTTCCCCGAAGAAGGCAGCCCAGAGCGGGAACTGCTCGTAGAACATCAGGATTCTTGGTATGCCGAGCGTGGGCGAGCCTGGGCTGGCCTCCACCTCCCGGTAGTACCGCATCAGCATTTGCTCCCTCTCGGCGAACAGGTCCGGTACCGCCGGGGGCTCCCCTCCCCCACCATGTCCCAGTGCCGGCTGCTGACCGATCGATGCAGGGCCTGACCCCGCTACCTCGTACCTGTCGCAAATGCCCCCGTAGAAGGATGTGAATTCCCCTCCCACGGATACCTTCTTTATCTCACAGTGGTTGGAGCAATGCTGGCACTGGAACGATTCCACCTCGCACGCCCTGTCTTTGAGGTCGAATCCGGCGAACCTGCTGCGACCGGAGGCCTCGCTCCCCCTCTCCATGGCGACAAGTGCCGCGCCGATAGCCCCGGTCACCTCGTGGTTCTCCGGGACCGTGATCTCACGGTCGAGGATGTTCTCGAAAGCCGCTGCCACGCTCCTGTTGGCCGCCACCCCACCCTGGAAGTAAACGCTTCGACCTATCCTCTTGTTCCCCACCACCTTCTCGATGTAGTTGTTGGCGACAGAGTAGGACAGTCCCGCCAGCAGGTCCTCTTTCGGAGAGCCCACCTGCTGATGGTGTATGAGGTCGGATTCCATGAACACAGTGCACCTGGTCCCCAGGTCTGCCGGTGATTCGGACCTGAAAGCGCAACCGCTGAACTCGTCGACGATGTCCACGTCCAGCCGGGCCGCCTGCTCCTGGAGAAAAGAGCCGGTACCTGCAGCACAGACCTTGTTCATCTCGAAATCGACGACCGCCCCGTTCTTCAACCGGATGTACTTCGAGTCCTGTCCTCCTATCTCGATGATGGTGTCAACGCTGCTGTCGATATCGAGCGTCGCTCTGGCCTGCGCCGTGATCTCGTTCACCACTACGTCGGCTCCCACGAAGTCGCCCACGAACCGCCGGCCGCTTCCCGTCACGCCCACCCTGTCTATCTGCACCTCAGCGCCCAGCCCATCTGCAACCTCCCTCAGCGCCTTCTTGACCGACTCAATCGGGTCGCCCTCTTTGAGCAGGTAGCTCTTGGCCATGAGGCTCTTGTCAGGAGCAAGAACAACCACGTTCACACTTGAGGCCCCCACGTCTATCCCCAGGTAGCCCCGCCTCCCGGCTGCCGGCGCCACGGCCACAACCCCGCAACGCGAGCAGTCCACGGCTTCCCTGTCCCGCAACCTCCTCAGATGCCCCTGCGCCTGCCGCCGGTGTCCCTCAGCCATGAAGCGGGTCAGGCTATCGAGCGCCACGTCCATGTCCAGAGGGGTCCTGGCGCTGGCCTCACCGGCGGTCATGGCGGCCCCGATAGCACCCATGATGCCGAAGTTCCGGGGTATGATTAGCTGTCCCGGCTCGAGGCCGAGCACGTCCTCAAGGGCCCTCACAACACCTGCGTTGGCCGCCACACCCCCCTGGAACACGACGGGCCTCTCAAACCGCCTGCCTTTGCCCAGATTGCTGACGTAGTTCCTGGCCAGGGCATGACACAGCCCGGCCAGTATGTCCTCGATGGGCGTGCCCTCCTGCTGCAAGTGGATCATGTCCGACTTGGCAAAGACGCTGCACCGTCCCGCTATAGTGGCGGGTCTCTTCGACCTCAGCACCAGGTCACCGAACTGGCCATCAATGGAAATGCCCAGGCATCTGGCCTGCTGGTCCAGGAATGATCCGGTCCCCGCGGCACATATTTCGTTCAGGGCGTGATCTGCCACGTAGGGCTTTGCGTTGCCCGTGTCCCTCTCCATGAATATCAGCTTGGAGTCCTGGCCGCCGATCTCGATCACGGTCCTGGCTTCCGGGTGGAACCAGGCAACAGCCTTGGCCTGGCTCAGTATCTCGTTCTCCCGATCGATGCCCAGTATGTCGGAGACCAAGACCCGGGCGCTCCCCGTGCTCACAGCGCCATCCACATGGGGGAAACGGGCCTTCAGCCCTCGCAGCGCCTCCGCAAGCACCGGAATGGGCTGGGCATTGGTCCTTTCGTAGACGCTGGCCAGGAGGTTGCGGCTGTCATCGATGACAGCGATGTTCAGGCTCACCGAGCCGATGTCTATACCCATGTACAGTCCGCCCGGCCCTGGCACCTGGGACTCTTTCCGTACTTCCATGCCGCCTGGTTCCTGATTAGCCCTATAGTATATAACGGAATACGCAGCCCGTTCACCGTCTGCACGAAGCAGCCTGGCGCAAATCGAGCACCTCCCCCGGCCGTGTGCCTGGCGGGCACAATAATGTGACAACTCGTGCCGGCACCAGATATAATACTGGCGATTCCGGGGGCCTGCGCGAAGAACCCGTGAGCCTGACAGACTCGTTGCTTCTACAGCCTTACCGAGTCCTCGACCTTACTGACGACAAAGGTTTCCTCTGCGGCAGGATACTCGCCGATTTCGGCGCCGACGTCATCAAGGTTGAGCCGCCTGGCGGCGATCCCAGCCGCAGGTTTGGCCCGTTCTACCACGATATCCCCGACCCGGAGAAGAGCCTCCTCTGGTTCGCTTACAATGCCAACAAGAGAGGCATCACCCTGGATATCCGGTCCCGCGACGGGCAGGCGCTGTTCAAGGAACTGCTCGGAAAAGCCGACTTCGTCATCGAGTCCTTCCCGCCCGGGTACATGGACAGCATCGGCCTCGGCTACGAAGCGCTGAGCCAGGTCAATCCCGCCATCATTCTGACCTCCATAACCCCCTTCGGCCATACGGGCCCGTGGCGCGACTACAAGGGCACGGACATCGTTCTCTGGGCCCTCAGCAGCTACATGTACGTGGAGGGCGACGAGGACCGGCCGCCGGTGAGGTTCGGCGCGCCCCAGTCCTACCTCAACGCGGCCCTAGAGGCTGCCGTGGGAACGCTCACTGCGCATCACCACCGCCAGCTTACCGGTGAGGGACAGTGGGTGGACGTTTCCGCCCAGCAGGCCAGCATTATCGTCAACCTTCAGAACCAGCAGTACTGGGACCTTGCCAGGTTCAACCCCAGAAGAGCAGGGCCCTGCATCTACCGGTACGGGGTAGCGTGGTCACACCAGAGGAGAATCTGGGCATGCAAGGACGGCTTCATCTGCTTCATACTGATGGCCGGCGCTACAGGAGCTCCCGGGAATGAGGCCCTCACGGCCTGGATGGAAGAGGAGGGGCTGGCCCCGGAATGCATGAAGCACATGGACTGGACCGCCTATAACATACGGGCGGATGAGATCACGGTTGAGGACTACGCAGAGATCACCGAGGCACTGACAGCCTTTTTCGGCCGGCACACCAAAGGAGAGCTCTACCGGGAGGCAATCGGGCGGCGTATCCCGCTATTCCCCTGCTCCACCGTAGAGGACTTGAGACAGGACGACCACTTGAGTGCCCGGGCCTTCTGGACCGAAGTGGAACACCCCGAGCTGGGAGACACGTTGACCTATCCCCGGCCCTGCATGCTGCTGTCGGAGTCCCTCTGCCAGATACGCAGGCGGGCCCCGCTGATCGGAGAACACAACCGTGAGGTCCTGGGAGAGGAGCTCGGCCTGAGCACGGAAGACCTCCTGGCTCTGGCCCAGGCTGGAGTGATTTGACATGCCCGGAGCACTGCAGGATGTCAGGGTAGCCGACTTCACCTGGGTGGTGGCCGGCCCCCTCTGCGTCAGGATTCTGGCCGACTACGGTGCTCAGGTAGTCCACGTGGAGACCGGGACGCGTCTCGATCCCATCCGCTACACGCCGCCGTACAAAGACCACATCCCGGGCACGAACAGAGGCGGCTATTTCCACAACTACAATAGCAACAAGTACGGCATAACCCTCAACCTCAAGCACCCCAAGGCGGGCGACGTGGTCCGGAGATTGGTGGAATGGGCCGACATCGTAGCTGAGAACTTCAACCCCGGGGCAATGGAGCGCCTCAGCCTCAACTACGACAGGGTGCGGGAAATCAAGCCTGACATCATCATGATCAGCCTGGGCTCCAAGGGGCAGACCGGCCCCCACGCACAGCTCCCCGCCTTCGGGGCACACCTGGCTGCGCTCTCCGGCTTCACCGCCATTACCGGCTGGCCCGACAGGGACCCGCCGGTGATCTTCGGCGCCTACACGGACAGCGTCGCAGCCCGGTTCGCCGCGGCCACGCTGCTGGCCGCACTGGACTACCGCCGCAGGACAGGGAAGGGACAGTACATAGACCTGTCCCAGTCGGAGGCTGGCATCCAGTTCCTTGCCCCCAGCCTGCTCGACTACGACGTGAACGACCGCATCCCCCAGCGGAAGGGGAACGCCGATAGCTCTGCCGCGCCCCACGCTGCCTACCGCTGCCTGGGCGACGACAGGTGGTGCGCCATAGCAGTCACTACGGACCAGGAATGGGATTCGTTCTGCCGGGTGATCGGCAGTCCGTGCTGGACCGGAGAAGACCGCTTCGCAACCTTCCTTGCCAGGAAGGCCCACGAGGAGGAACTGAACCGGCTGGTGGAGGAGTGGACGGCGGACCGCACCGCAGAGGAGGTCATGGCCGTGATGCAGAAAGCGGAGATCCCGGCAGGCGTCGTGGAGACTGCTGAAGACCTGCATCGAGACCCTCAACTCCGGGCCCGCCGCCATTTCTGGACGCTTGCCCACCAGGAGATCGGAGACTCCACTTACGACAGTATGGGATCCCTGCTGTCCAAGACCCCCGCAGACCTGAGCAAGGCCGCGCACACGCTGGGCGAGGACAACTACCACGTCTACACGCAGGTACTGGGGCTTACGGACACGGAATTCGTGAAGTACCTGGAGGAAGGGGTCTTCGAATAGCCTCTGCTGCTGCGTCAGGGCGTGAGACGGGGCCGCGACCGGCCGCCTCCGCTGTGCACCGAGTTCCAGGAAATCGCACGATTGACCGGGCAACTGCGCGATGCTAGAATCCAGAAAGCGCGCTGCCTAACGCTGTGGCCGTCCCCTTGAATCGTACATGGGGCTGTAGCTCAATTGGGAGAGCGCCTCCCTTGCACGGAGGAGGTCAGGGGTTCGAATCCCCTCAGCTCCACTTTTGGCAGATTTTTTTGAGACTCTTGCAAGCACCATCAAGCTACAAGAGATGGAGGATTTTCCAGAATGACTGGCAACCAGGCTGAAGCTCAGCCAGTATATCTTCCATCGAACGAGCCTTATCTTGGAAGGGAGTCGGTTCACCAGTTCGACGTAGTCATCATATCTTGTTTGGAGCTAAATGCAGATATTGCAGCGTATACTCACCGTATTGCGCTCTCTGATCTTAAGAAGGCAGCCTGTCAGATCATCCCTCAGGGCATCAACCTTGCTTTGACGATCCGAGAGCTAGTTCGTCAGGGCTACCTTTTCGGTGCGCTGGTGCTTATGCGGCCTCTCATTGAGCGAGCTGCTATTATCTCATATCTCCACCGCAACCCGAGTGAAGTCGAAGCTTGGAAAGCAGGTTGGCAGTACCGGCAGAGGCCAAGCCTATCGAAAATGCTCGAAACAATGAGTGGTAGTGTTGATGTCGCACTTGCGAAGCACATCTGCGACCACTTTAGCCACATCGTGCACGGCGATCCAATTAGCTCTGAATGGAATCTGGTTCGCCTGAGTGATAATAGCTTTGGTTACTCTGTTGGGAAGGTTACAAACGCACCTGACCTATGTGATGACATATGTACCCAATCGTTTTGCTACTTGATAGTATTGATGGGGACGATGAGCGCATGCTTTCCTGATGCACCTCGCACCAAGAGCGACAGTAAACAGGGGCCGTGGTTCCCTATGGACAATCGAAACCTAAAGATAGCCTAAGTTCTTCAAGTTTCTGCTATAATCTACTTGGACTTTTGAAACTGCTATAGTTTGGAGAGCATAACATGGGTAACCAG
>Ga0180432_10000678_pt1 | contig 55951 bp, 89 predicted proteins | sample SS_ome_10_FD_132414 | JGI IMG/M metagenome (GOLD analysis project Ga0180432, IMG submission 132414) | Hypersaline lake sediment archaeal communities from the Salton Sea, California, USA - SS_1_MS_2 metaG | ecosystem: Environmental > Aquatic > Non-marine Saline and Alkaline > Hypersaline >... | reverse complement strand
TTAGGTCTTTCTACAGAATTAGTTACTGTTTCTACGTTAACTTGAATTTCTTCTATAGCATCGATATCTTTAACAGCATTATTTACTATCTTTTTTATTTGTGCTAGATCTGCTGGTTTAATATTCATAGACGCAGAATTTACGTTTATATTAAAACGTAGATAATTAGTAACTGTTTTTTCATTAATGTTTTGAATAGCTTCTTGTAATTTTTTCATATTGTCCTCTTAATTTCTGTTAAACTGTATATTTAAAAATTCCTTATATTCTTTAGACGTTATATAACGAAAAGGTTACTGTAACTAAAGTACATACATAATCATCCCGTTTAATATGTTCTTTTATTCCTTGGAATATATAACAAAATCCTGTATCCATAACAAGAGTACCTTGAACATATTCTTGAGTGTTTAACCTCTTAGCTTTATACATAAAAACCCTTCCCAGCTATTCCTCTTTTAGTATCTCTACGCCAGTACCATTACAGGCATAACAATCTTGATTATTCGGAAAACCAGTATGATCACCCTTACCATTACATTGAGGGCATATCTTATACTTTTTAATTAAACCTCTCTGTTCAAGAAAAACCAAAAAACTAGCCGGTGTATCAGCTGGCATAACATCATTAGTCTCAGCATATCTTTTACGCCATTGATGAAACTGTTTTTCTAATTTTAGTCTTTCACTAAATTTCATTTAGCTTTCTCCTTATAAGGTATACACTTCATATTCGCTTCTAATGTTGCGCAATAAGAAGGTTTATCACACAAAGTACGCTCAGGACCATTTTCGTACAGATATACACTCTGTATTTTATGCGGCTCTGCATGTAGGCAAAATATCTGACCACACGTATCCGCTTTATTACATCTTACTAATTTTTTATTAGTCATTATATAATCCTAAACCAATGATTCTTTAAAGTTTAAATTAACTTTTCTGGCTTTGATAGCGCCTTGAACAAAAGCTTCGTCGTCTATGTCAGCAGAATCATTAGCTCTACTTTGATCTAATCCCATAGCATCGAAAAAGTCTTTTATCTGTTGTTCTTTATTTTGTACTACCAAAGCATAACTTGTAGAAGGCTCTTGTACTTGCATTATGGCTCTATCTTTTAATTTATAAGCAAAACCTAAACAATAACTACGATGTATGCTAGTCCATTTATTGCCATAAGTTTTTCGAGCATTGCGCTCAACCATCTTTCTTAATATTGTAAATACGGCTAAAGATAATTTTACATCAGTTGGTGTGCCTATAAATGCTGTATGTGTTTCTCTTAAATGACCACAAGTTCTAGTAGAAAAATAGTGTTTAGTACCAAAAAGATGATCACAGACAAAGAATAATTGCTTTTCATAAATAGAGTATGCTCTTTTGGTCTTAGTATTTCCTTCTACTATATCATAAGTAATTTCTGATGAATCTTTGTCCTGTTTTATGGCTTCTATTTCTGCAATATCTAAATTGTGTTTGGCTGCGAGTTTTTTAGCTGCGTGTAGAGCATTAGCAGCCTCGTGTTCATTCACGTTAGACTCTGACATATTTAAGCACTTAATAATTTTATCTATAATATTCATATTCACTACCTATTTTGAGCAAGCTATTTAGACGGTGTATTATTTTATATGCGCCTTGGGGACTTAATACACAACTATCCATCCGGGAGTTCTGAGCATCGATTCGCGACTCTGTTCTCAGCTATATGACTACAAGTGTCACTCAACATATAAAATGCTTTCGCACATCTAAATAGCAAAACTATAATATTAATATACTTTACTCTCAGTTCTTTGTCGAATCGTATCTAAATTATCTGTATTAAAAGCTTCTCCGTTACGATAAATTGTCCGCAACAGATTAGTACCACCCTCTTCCTCTCTAACTGTTTTATAGATACCCTTATCCTGAGTAAGTTTTAACCTACCAGCCTTTGAACTTTTCCACGCAGCTGTAATTGGTTGTTTAAAAACATCTCTCGGTTCACCATCAATGATTATACTCGAGCACTTAAAAGCGAATTTTAATGTATCTCTATCCATCTTCTGTAAGAGACCGCCGCCAGAACCGAAGGCTATATTATCTATAGACCAACCAGCATTCATCACAGCATCCATAATAAGTGGTATAGATTGAGGCGTAACACCATCGCCTTGAATCACGCGTACTTTATCATTTAGTACTTTATAGCCTTTTCTATTTGGTGTATAGCCGAATTTATCACCAAGAATATCTAGCATTTTTGGTAGTACTTCTTGTGGATCACCACTATCAGGTCTAATAACGAGAACGCCATCCCTAGCAAGAACTTCTTCTTTTAGTACACCACCCCATAGATTCTCACAGGCATTATAGATATCGTAGCTATCACTAACACATGCTACCGAACCTTCGGGATACTGGTGTAACATATTCCGATAGGCGTCAACCTCGTGTTCACGACCCCATGATGTTATAGTAGAGTGCTCGCTAGCTGGTATTGAAAATCCCGCCATGTCACAGCCGTAGTAAGTTCTAGCCATATCTAAAGAGGTAAGAGTATCCGTTCCTCTAAAATTAAAGAGATGCCCTACACCACCAATTGCTGCCGATTCCGGTGAACTTACTCCTCTATCGCCGAAGTCGTGCAGTTTAAAAGTTATCAATGATGGGTCGCCACTCTTTTCTAAGGCTTCTAAAATAAGTTGTTTTATATAGTAGCTAGTACTAGCTACTGTCGTAGGATACCATACTTTAACAAGAAGAGACTCTACATAATTGGTTAGCCAAGGCACTTTTTTGTCGGTGTTCTCAACACTCATCAGTATATTACCACTTGAAAGAACTGTGCCTTCGGGAACAGCTTTTATTTCAATAGGTAAATACCCGCCATGCACTCTTAGAATGTATTCCCAGCCTGCCCTATTAAAAGCGCCTGGACCGAGGTGCGCAATTACTAGAGATTCCATGGCGTCAATATCGGCCATTGTAATAGGTTTAGCTATATATTTATCTCTATAATATTGCATACCTGCGGCTACAGTTTTCTTATATAAACCGCCTCTTGACTCAAAATAAGCATACACATGCTCTGAATTAGGCGGGTATTGTCTGTAGTGTGATACTTTGTAACTGTCTGTTAGTGTTAAAATGTTCATTGCAAATCTCCTTTGCTTACTACTGCTCCATGCAGTAGGTTAAATTTTTCCTATAAAACTTTCTATTATTTGAAAGTGATCTTCATAAAACTTATTCATATTATTAATAACTTCATTTAGAGGTAACCAAAAAGCTTTATCAGCGTCATCTTCACCTTTTACTTTTGGTAGTTTCTTTTCATTTAATTCTATATAAAAAGCATGTGTAATGGTTCTTCCACGCAAAGATCTAAACGGATGATCAAAGACGCGTTTTGCTTTGATACAACCAGTTAACACTGCTTTCGGTACGTTAATTCGCGTTTCTTCTTTTAGTTCACGTAAGCAACCTTTTTCTAAAGGTTCATCTGGTTGAATAAAACCGCCGGGTAGAGCATATAAACCTTTTCCGGGATTATCTCTACGCCTAACTAATAATACATGACCACCGCATACTACTACAGCATCTGTAGTAACAAAGACAGGAGCATAGGGCGCAGATGACCAGTCTTCTTTATACTTTTTAATAAAGGAAGCCTCCTCTCGCATTCTAATGTACTCCTTAGTCTTACTAAATTTTTTGAGAAACTGTAAGGTACTCTTTGGTACGTTGATAGGTGCTAATCTATCTTCCTTAAAAGTAGATTTAAAATCGCCCGCAAGTTTCTCTGAAAAATATGCGCGTCGGACACCTGTAGCATCTACAGGAAAATCTACCATAATAGGCATAAAATCCCATTGAGGAAATAAATTAAGGTAATAAGTCGTAGCATCTTTATCTCTGCCACATAGAAAAACTTTATCTGTAGGGCCTATAATAGTTTCTACTTTTTTCTGTATATTAGCTACCCAAGCATTATCACTATAAAAGTAATCGCGAATAGGTAAGATAGTATATTGACCGTTATATTTTTTAGCGTCAAGAGCACTCGAGATCATGCTGCGGCGTTCTTCCCAAGAAAAAGGGTTTTTTATATTTCTCGATGAAAAAGCTGAGCCTACTAAAATAATGATATGACCTGAACGATGCAAAGCTTGTTCACAAGCGTTAAGATGCCCATTGTGAAAGGGTTGAAATCTGCCTATAAAGATAGAATAGTTCATCTACGACCTCCGTAGTTAAATGAGAATGAGCGCTCCCTGCGCTCTTATATAATAAATAGATAAAATATATGAAAGGAGACAACATTATTCCAAAAGATTGTCTAAATTTATGTCGTCAACTTTCTTTAAAGCATCTTCTACAGATTTATCAGCTTCAGCAATTACACTATCTATATCAATATTCTTTATTTCTTTTACTTGTTCTTGAATTTCTTCTATAGATGCTGCTGTATCGTGTACCTTACAGGAGTATAAGGCAGAAGTTAAAGAATCGATAACATCTTTTCTCCCTACGAAACCATCAGAAGCTATTCTAGGATGATCTACTTTCATTTTTATTAAGGAACCTTTTGTTCCTCGTTGTCCTGTTACTATATGCTGTAAATCCAAAGCTTCTACTAATAAATTCTTATCTGGATATAGTCCCGTAAGAGTACCATCAGTAACATTATTTCTTAGACTCAAATAGGCAATATCATCTGCATCTACGGATAGTAGCTCTACAATCATTGAAGGAAAAGCTATAGATATATTTTGTCTCATTTCTGTAGATTGATAGCCATCAGTACTTACACCCTTAATGTTTATACTTAAACCATTACGTAAATATTTAACAAATTCTGTAATTTTATATAAAGGAAAAGGATCTTTATTTTTGCCTTTTAAGCGTATATAAAAATCAGCGTAGTACTTAGGTACAAAATAGGATTTTTTATCCGTTTTTAATACTCTAACGCCGCATTTACAAACCATTGATATACCACAAGCATCGCCAGTAACTCCAGTATCAACGGCTAAAAATCTAGGCTTGTCCGCAAAGGGCAATTTACCTTTATTACAAAAGAGCCTTTCTTTTATTAAAAAATCACTTATTTGATCTGTTCCGCGAAAACTGATATTTACTGTATTAGGAATTTTGCTGGACGCTGAATATTTCCAAGGAGATTTTCTGCTCTTATCAAATAATGCACGTAATTGATCTCTATTAGAAAAGAAAGCGCTTTTAGGTTGAGCAGCAATGCCTGCTAGATCACGCAAAGCTTCTATTATATTAGTATCAAAATCTTTCTTTAAATTAACAGGTACTTTTCTAACTTTATCACGTAAATTAGATGGAACTTTTTCGTCGTCTTTAAGTACACGCGGATTACGCGTTAGGTCACCTAATAATACACGAAAAGTTTTTTTAGAATATTCTCCTCTGCATTTTTTAAATTCATAAATAGGAGCATCTATTACATAAACACCTTTTTGGCCTTTAGATTTTTCAATATGTTGTTCAAGAAAATCTGCTTCGCCTTTTTTAGATGATATAATACAAAAGTGACCAGGTGCGTGTAAGAATCTGGATTTCTTACGCCTAAGCAGATTAGTATAATTATCATATACTTGACTTGTTTTTTCATCAGCATTCTTATCTGTAGTGCTTTGCCCAAAGTTAGCTTCATCAAGTACAGCACTAAATACTGCTTTGCCCAAAGTATGCGTTGCACGTGAACCTAATACAAACTTTATATTTTTATCTTTAGGTGGTATCATCTGAAAGCCTTCAGATAAACGCTTATTCCTATGTAAGAGAGAATTAAAGCAGGGGCTACTATCTAACATACCCTGAAACTGAGCGTAACCCACATCAGTTGATAACTCTTTTAGAATGCTAAAAAAGGCTAGTACGATAGTGGTTGAAGGCATTAAGCCATAATGCTTTTGTGGATTTTTAAGTGCTAACAGATGTAATAGATCGTACGCTTGTATAACATTTGCTCCAGTACTTTTACCACCGCCTATAGCACCTGTAATAAGAACTTCTGTGTACATTTCCCCTGGTGTATATATCTTCTCTAATTGTTCTAACCAGTACGTGTAGATTTGTCTAGGTTTTCCTTTTATAATAGAGCCACTTTCATTACGAGGATAACCGAGTTCATTACCTAAGTAATAAGGATCTTCAATGAATTGGACTATGTCAGGCATTTCGAATAAATAATCACCCAACTCGATATCTTTCATAGTTAGGGATTCACCTTTATCTAGATATTCGAGGGTTGATTGAGCTATAACAGTAAGCTCTTGCTCAGAGAATTGTTCTAATTCTTTTTTTGTTGTTCTACCTGATGCTATTAACGCTGCTAATGCTTCTTGTTGTTTATTTGTCATTCTTTTTAAAATTCATATAGGTATATTTACACGTGTAGTATTTTTCTTCTTTATTTAAACAGGGTATAGGACAATCTTTTGTATGAAAACCCAGTCTGTGTTTTAGAAATACTAAGAATTCTTTAATTGTCATAACAATTCATCTCTTATCTTCATAAGTATGCGACCTAGTTTATTTTTACCTATGCTGTTGCAAACACCCCAATATGTATCTCCCCAATTATTTGTTTCTTCAATGTAGGCTTTACCTGTACTTTTTAAAGCAATAAGTAAAGGAATATTTACGGAAAATTTATAGCGAATTAAGTGTTCCATTATCATATCTCTGCGTAAAAGCCAATCTTCAATATCTAAAACTAATTTTTTACCTGCTCTCTTTGCTTGACCTGGTGTCATAGATTGAAATAATATTCTCTCTTCCTGTTTTTCTGTTTTAGCTGCTTGATAAGCATTTTCGACAGTTGGAAATACTATGCCGCCGTAAGGTACTTTTACGGGATAAAAATTGCTTAAATACGCATGTTTACCTGAAAAACCTTTTATTTCCGACATTAATCTATTCTATCCTTTATCACTAATACGTCAAAAAATTCTGGATAAGCACTACGCTTTATCCTACCATTAGCAGCATCTCTAGCTAATTCCCCAAAAGAACCTCGAAAGAACATATTAGACCAACTTACCCAGCAATGTCTATCATTAAGCCATTTATGCGATATAACGAAAGTATTGGCATCATACTCTAATACTATGTATAGTTCATATGTATAGTTCATCGGTATTATCTTTTTCGGGTGTAAATTTAAGTAGTTGATCTATAGTAGATGTAACACCTATTTTTATTGAACCGTTTTGCTTGTAAATACCGCAACTAAGATAATCAGTATGTATCGGGAGAGTCTTTTCTAAAATTGTTTTATCTACATGATCCGCTATATCTCTCGCAAGAGAATAACTCTCTGACCTAGACAGCCCACCAAATTCTTTAGTTTCTTTTTTACGTTTAGTTAAGTACTCTTTAGGTATTTCTAAAGCATCTGCTATCTTAGTATTCATATAATCAACATCTTTTTGCATATTTTTAGCAGTATAACTAGTACAGTTAACTACATTATCTCCGCTGAAACCTTCACCAAATATAGGTTCTACTGTATCACATGTAGCAAACTCTTTTATACAAGTATCACATATGTTTATGTCAGTATTAAATATTTTATCCCATCTACGATCAGCTGTTGCTTGATCTACTAATGTCGGTCTTCTATTTGATCCTTTACCCATAATTAATTATCCTCTATTTTACGATAAGCCATACGTCTAACTTCATTCTTACCTAAACCTAACCAAGGTGTTTTCATTATGCAATATAAACCTCTTTTATCTGTAGCCTGTAAGAATAAAGCTTTTGTTAGATATCTCCTATATGTATCTACACTATCATCGTTTACTATACTAAACTGTCTACAATGATTTAATATATCTTGTCTGCTAATAAGAGAACCATAACCTTTACGCCGTATAATCCTTAATACTTCTTCCCATAATGTCGTATAACTCATTGTTTTAACTCCTTTAACCAAAAATCTTTTTGCAAATCCCACCAACCGCTATATAAAGATAATCTATCAACTAAGTATTCTTGCTGTTCAGTATTTAAAGATTTATAAAATTTTAAAAAATCTTCTTTTTCTTTTTTATATTCACCACTCTTTTTAAAGCATTCCTCAGAACAATAACCGCGTAATAGTATGTCATCGATGTAATAATCAATTTCACCCGTAATGCGAAAAGGTTTAGTGCACGTTTTACATATGATACACTTAGTATTATTAATTCCTTGAGTGCCTATCATACTTATTTATTCGTCTTCGGAACAGCTTTTGTTATACTAATGTTAACTAAACAGCGTACTAGAAGATATAAACAAAAAGATTTGTGTATAGATAACTCTTTTAATTCAAATAAATAAGGCATAGTAATATTCCAACAAAGAGTAATTACTAAAGCATTAATAACAAGAAAGACTAATAACTTAAGATACCATTTAAGACTCTTTTTAAGATCTTTTGTCTTATCCTCTATTTCAGCTATATCCTCAGCTAAGCGAGCTGCTTTTTCTTCTATTATTTTATCCGTCATATTTGTCATAGTAAACCTACCAATTTTAAAAATTCTTCGGGTGAAATTAATTGCGTACCATATTTTCGTGCCTTAGTTGCTTTAGAGCTCGTACTTGCTGGATCTGCAATAACGAGATAATCTAATTTTTTAGATACACCCGATTTATTAATACCACCATTCTGTACAACTAACTCTTGTAATTCCTCTCTTTTAAAAGCTATACGTGTATCAGGGTTTAACAAATCTACGTTACCGGTAAAGCAAAAAGTCTTATCTTTTAATCTATCTGAGGTTTGTACTATTTCTTGTTTCTCTTTTATCTTAACGCCATTAGCAAGTAGCTTACCTATTAATGCATAATTATCTTCTAAACCTTCTTTTAAGGCGATTGCCGTTGCTCCACCTATACCTTGAATATTCTTTAAGTGCTCTAAGCTCATCGCTGTTATCTCATTAATAGACTTAGCTTTAATCTTAGCTACTTTCTTTTCGCCTATACTAGGTATACCTAAAGAAGCTATAAATTTTTCTAGAGATACGGTTTTAGCTGCTTGAATATTATCCCAGACCTTTTCTGCTGAAGGTCTTTGATAACCTTCTACTTTTAGAATATCGGGTATAGTTAATTGATATAAACTAGCCATATCATTAAACTGTATAATATTCCTTTGTCCTAGATCGTATAATTTCTCAACAAGTTCTGGACCACACTCTTCTATATCCATTACTTTAACGTGAGCATTTATTAAAGATTTAACTCTACCCGGACAACCTTCAGCGTCGCAAAAAAGAAACTTTTCTTCTATACGTAAAATAGAATTACATTCAGGACAAGCTTTAGGAGCTTCAAACATTTTATTACCTGATCGCTCTTTTACCTGTTCAATCTTTGGAATTACATCACCAGAAATAACTACAGATACTTTATCTTGTGGTGCTATTTTATGTAGACAAAATTGATTATAGTTATGTAGTGTAACGCGATGAACTATCTTAGCCTGAAATTGCGTACCTGCTTCGCAATGTAACACTGGATTTACTTTACCTGTTTTACCTACTTCCCAGAGAATATCATCTACAGTAAAGAGTTTCTCTTCTGGCGGAAATTTCATTGCGCGAATCCATTCAGGTTTTAAAGACATATCTTGTCTAGCATCCAGATCGTTAACTTTTATAACTAAACCGTCAATATCATAATTAAGGTTATCTCGATCTTTAATCATAGTAGTGTATTGATTAACTATATCTTGAAAGTCTTTTGATGTTACTTGCAAAGTAGACACCGTTTCTAGATCAAGAGAATGCATATAGGTAAATAGCTTCTCGTCAGTACTATTCTCATCAATATAAGATGAAGCACCTATACACGTGAAATAAATAATCTTTAATTCATTTGAAAATTTACCATCAAGTCTACGAGCAATACCTGCGGCAGCATTTCTACAATTGGCATAAGTTTTTTCTCCTGCTGCTTCTAGTGTTTTGTTAATACGTATTAAAGCTTCTCTAGATAAAATTATTTCACCACGTAATTCTAAAGTGTTAATAGGTAATTCCCGCCGTACGTTGCGCATTTTTATAACGTTACGCAATATATCTTCCCCGAATTGACCGTCACCTCTTAAAATAGCATGCGATAATTTATGATCGTTATACTTTAAACTTACAGATAAGCCATCTAGTTTATGCTGTATCAATATGTCACCTAATAAAGCATAATTATTAAACCACTTTTTTGTATTTTCTAAAATCGATTCTACAAAATTTTCTGGATCCGGTTCTATATTAGCTATAGAACCCATAGGTATATCGTGTTTAATAGTTTTCCACGGTGTATTATCAGGTACAGGTGCTCCTACTTCTTGAAAATAAGGGTGGTCTGGGTATTTAGTTTTTACTTTTAATTTGAAATTATCATATTGTGCATCAGTAATCGCTGGATTTCCTTCAGCATATAAATCATCAAATGTTCTTAATTTACTAATTGCTTCTACATATGGTTCATTTTTCATTTATGCCTCCTTAAATGAATATAATTAATTAACTTTTAAATATCTTAATTATCATTTTAATAAATTCTACTATCATATAGCATACAAGCATAATACCTAGGCTAAAACGAAAGATCTCGCAGAAACCGTAGTTGATTATAAGATATGCGCCTGATGCGCTTATAACTGCGCTAAAAAAGCTAAATTGCAAACACCTTAATAAAAAGGTTAATAGAAGTGCGTATAAAGATAGAAAGCGTTTCATAATAGAATCCTTTATTATTTTGTCAACTTATTAATAGACTTAGTGATAATTAAGTGTCTATATCAAAAGAAATATATTCATCAGCTAAACTAAAGAGGTTTATCGTATTAAGAATATCGTAGTTTTTCTGCGAAATACCTCTTATATGTACATAACATTTACGTGTTTGAATAAATTTAAGAATTGCGAGTAAATCACCTACAAGAAGAGAGGTGAATGTTAAGTGTCTGCAATCTAGTGTGATATGTTTAATACCTATAGCAAAACACTTATGTATGAGCGTTTTAATATCTTGGATTTCCGGACAATCCCCGGAACAAAACACTATTAAAAGCTCTATTTGTTTAGTGGCTAAGCGCTGTACCGCTGCTATTGTTTTTGTCATTATTTAATAACCTAAGCGATCTTTCATAAGCATAACAAGCATTACTTTGAAATAATCTCTTTTTACTAGCTCGAAGTTTATTGCCTGCAGATTCTAACCGAGCGGATAACTGACTTACCTTATTTAACTGTTTTTTCCAAAATTTATTACTCATAGCCTTCCTTATTTTGTAGCAACAGACATGCCTATTTTTACTAATCCGTACACTGCTCCACCTGCTGCTAATACACTAATAATATAAACTAACACCTTAATGAACACTAAAAACTTTTTTACTGAAGTAATAATCTGAATAATCTCTGCTATAGTATAGTTATCATTATGTAATACTTTACCTATTAAAACTTGTTGTGCTGTAGCTGTTTTTAATATAGCTTTTAAATCCTCAATATTACCAGAAACATTATGGATCTCTTTTGAAGAGTTATTTAAATCTGCTGAGACATCATTTAAGATAGGTACAGTTTCATCTGAAGTTAATCTAATAAGTTCTTCTTGATTATCCACCACTTTAGTTAGGGTAGAAGTAACTTTCTCAACAATATCTACTAATTTATCTATAAAATCCGCGTTCTTAGCTGCCATGTAATAAACCCTCATCAAATGAGCTACTTATATAAATAATAGTAAAATACCTGAATTATTTAAGGAATTTATTGAAATGCAGGAATGAGGTTTTGCAGTCTGCTTTGATTTTGTACAATTAAAATTCAACCGACATAAAAAATATTTTTAACAAAAGCATGAGTTCTTTTGTCTTTCTTAGGCAAACAATCATAGCATAAATGTTTGTATTTCTTGGCTCTAGGCCTTAATACCCAGCCTTCTTCGTAGAATTGTTTATTATATAAGGATTTTGTACTAGTACTTATATTACCGCATTTATCACATTTAATAGTTACTACAGACTCATCGTTATCTATTCTACTTATACTCATAATACCTTCTATTTTAAATTAAAAGCAATCGTCCTACCAAGGGCACTTAAACGTTAATCTTGTGATAAAATCAGAGCGAGCTTTCTCTGTGGTCTTGGACACCGCTGATCTGCTCACTTGTAGTACAAACCGATTACGCTCAAAAGTCTTTAGATTGCTAACATTGGCTGGTCTTGTTTCTCTATTGCTTGTAGTTCTTCTTTTGTAAAGGTTTCTTCGCGCTCTTCTTTAGTCATAAGATTAGCAATGATAGAATCACCTCCACAACAACTTAGTACAGTTTTTTCCATAATTAGTATTAACCTTTCTTGTAAAATAATTAAACACTAGAATCCTAAAAAGACGGTTTGTTCCTGTTCTGTTGCTTGTAATTCCTCTTCCGTAAGAATAGTTTCTTTTTCTTCATCTGTCATTAAATTGTTAATGATTGTTGCACTCTGGCCTACTTCCATAATGATCACCCCCTTATATAATAAATATAATTATTAATAAGTTATTAATCTAACTAATCTCTAGCTCGAATCCTCTGAAAGTCATATAATGGAAAGAAAGTTAGCGCTTTCTATGTCAAAGCGCCACAACAGAGGTTTATTTAGTTTGCTCGTCAGCAGTAAGAATACTTTCATAATTTTATATAATTTCCTCTATACCCCAAATAAACGGATCAACTTTCTTTTTCATAATTTATGTTTTAGTTTGCTCTATTAAATCGTCTTTTTTAAACATGATTAACCCTTCCATGCGGACGGTGTAGCCTGTTTTCTTTGCATAACAAGTATACCTACGGGTTCTAAATCAAAACGATACTCTTCTTGTACGCATTCCCATATACTATCATCAAACATATTACGCAATTGTTTTAAGCTACCTACAGGTGAAAAATGCGCTGCATTACCAGATCGAGGATTACCATGAGCATCCTTACCCGCTTCTATAGGTACTAAAATATAAATAATTTCACCTGCTACGCGTTGTATCTCTTTAACGGCTTTTTCTTGATTACGTACGTGTTCTAATACGTGACTACAGAAAATATTAAAATATGGTTGTACACAATTTAAATCTTCTACGCTGCCCTGAATAACTTCTAATCCGTGAGATTGCGCTGTAGTTACTCTTTCTGGTACATATTCTATACCCGCAGCATGTGCTCCTAACTGATTAAATCTAGCTACGCTTAAAGCATCTCCGCAACCTACATCTAAGATAGATCTATCATACTTACTAAAATGAGTTTCATAAGCTTCTTCTACGTTTCTTAATACACGCTTACCCATACGACTAGGTGTTTCTGTTTTACCTTGCCTACTATTACTACAATATTTTAATTGTATTTCTATATCAGTCATGTCAACTTTCCTTTCTTATGTTAGCATTATGTTTATAAGCAGCTTCAGTTAATTCAGGTGTTATAAATTCTTCAAGAAAATTTTCTGTACCGTCATCGTGGTCGTTTTTCTCAAGAATTTTAGTACCGCTAGTTATTACGGTACCTGTATTCTTTATTTTAATATAACCTAATAAAGGCAATTTTGATGCTACAAAAGAAGTCCAACTATCAACACCGGCAAAGCATTTTTCCTGCTTTAAGTAATCTTTACCGAAACATTTGAAACAATTTTTAACATCTTTTTCAAATTCCTGCGGAGTTTTTGTTGGGTGAGTAAATAAATAAGGACTATAGGCATCCCAATCATTATAACAAAGCTCAAATATATTCATTCGGTTTCTCTACTTAAATAATTCTTTATATCTCACTCTATCAATATACTTAGCGCGTAAAAGATCGAAAGCTTTTTCATAGTAAGGTTCAAAATCCATTTTAGCTATTGTTCTTAAATCGTTTAAAGACTTATAACGAATTACTTTATCATCAAATTCCTCTAAACCGTATTTTTCTAAATTGATATTTGTAATTACTGCAGCACCTGCAGCTAAATATTCAAAAAATTTACCTGGTAAAAAGTCTCCGACGCTACTTTCTGTAGGACAAACTAAAGCCCTGTGACTACGTAAATAATTCCAGTACTCTTTTGGATTATTAATAGGTGTATTACGTATACCTACATCAGCGATAGCTTGTCTAATAGGATAAACATGAGATTTACCTGTACCAGAAAAACCGATGTCTCTTATACGTAACTTAGGGTCTACGCGTTGTATCTGCTGTTCAGGTATAGACCACATGAATACTGGCGTAGTAATCCAGCTCTTACCTGTTCCAACTACGGGTCTAGTATATACCTGATCAAAATTTTTATACCACCTATGAGATCTTTTATATTTATAAGAATCTACTGAAATAAAAATTTTAGGTATCTGTATCTTATTAAAATAAATAGGCCACTTACGATAACGAGTTCTAATAGTACAATAGATATAATCAGGCTTGAACTTATCTATCATTTTATCGAGACCTTCTTGAGTAAATTCATTTTTAAAGTTTTTACCCCAGTATTGTACGACAAATTCATCTTTTAAATATTTGTGCCATTCTAAGTGTAATTTAGCGTTTTTATGTGTAGTATACCGCTTATCGTAGAGAAATAATATTCGTTTCATTTTTTACCTGATATAAAAGGTCTAGCCCGTACTTTTTTAAAATGATTAATTAATTCTGAAAAAGGAAACTTTTGTTTAGATAAAACAAATTTATGGTAGGGTTTAGCTATTTTCCAAAGTTCATCTATATAAGGTTTACATCTTAAACGTACCGCGTATTTACAACCTACTTCGTAACCACCTAAAGCAAAGGCTGAAGTAGTAAAATTTTTAAACCACTGTGTTCTGGTCCTTTTATAAGGTTTGCTAACGCGATGTATAAGCCCTACCTTAGTTGTTGTATATACGCTGCTACCAAACATCCAATACTTATAACTAACAAATACTTCTCCGCCGCCATGACCAGCACATTCTTCTATAAAACCGCCGTATTCTAACCACTGCTCTGTTCTAAAACCAACACTACCATAACCTTGCAAACCTACAGGAAACTTATCATTGGCTAATGCTCCATACGAACTAAGTATACCATGTAAGTTAGCTTCAAACCTTTGTAAGTTATAACAGCAATAACCTCTATGTGTTGGCGTTCCGCCATTGGTCATACATGAATGTACAAGCCCTATATTAGGATTTTTACTTAGGATATCTACGTATTCACTAAAGAATCCATGACTGAATAAAACATGACTGTCACAGAGTACTGTGTATTCTGTCTCAGATAGACGGACAGCTTCATTGCGCGCTAAATGATTAGATGGAAAAGTTATCCTTTTATAAGCTGCACCCATTTTTACAGCAACACTATGCACCTGGTTTGCGTAATCCTGAGTATCCGAATTATCTACTACAGCGAAAGCTAGTTTACCTGCTAAATTAGTATTCATTACACTAAGTATCGCTGAATTTATTGTATACCACAAACCTTCCGGATCATTCTTAGTTGCTATTGCTAGTGTTATTATTGCCATGTTATCCTTTATACCTTAACATTTTTTAATTTTAAATACTCTACGAGGTCTTTAACTGTTTGAATCTTTTGAGCTTCTGCATCAGTAATCTCAATACCGTACTTTTCTTCTAACATCATCATGATTTCTATACATTCAAGAGATCTCAGCTCTTCCCGAATTAAAACAGATATTTCCACTAGATATTTTTTTACGTAGCACATCGTGTACTTGAGTAAATATTAAATCTTCAGAAGTTTTTGGTGATTTAATATTTAAATCTTCAGAAGTTTTTGGTGATTTAATATTTAAATCTTCAGAAGTTTTTGGTGATTTAATATTTAGATCTGAAGTATTAGTACAATCCTCGGATTCCTTTGGCGCACTACTCGGTAATATTTTGACAGTAGTTTCTGTATAATAAACACATTCATCTTTTATATTTGAAGCAAGCGCTGTATTACAAATACAAGCAGAATTATTTGTAGATTGTTTCGTACAAGAAGCTGGTCGTTGTAGAGAACACCTATGCGCTAAAAATTGATTAAGGTCTGTAGTATCAAAACTATCCACAGATAAAAAAAGTGCTTTTTCTTGATAAGGACATTTCTCCGTTGAAGTATCATAAACTAAATCACATAGACTTAAATTATTAGCTTTACCGTAACGTCTATGAGAACAGTCAGCCTCACATCCGCCCAGTGTACATATAAATGTTTCTATTTCTGACATTTAAAAATCCTCCTCTGCATCATCTATGCAATGACAGTCATCTTCTGGCCAACCACAATCTTCACATATCCCATCTTCATCATTATCGTTATCATAGTCATAAATAAAATCATTTGTCTCACTCATAGTACTTTCCTTTTAAAACAAATAAAATATTTCTACGATTTCTTATAATTTCTGTCCATAGTACATCATAATCTTTAAAAGTATCTTCATCAAATCCTGTATATACATGTAATTCTTCTTTTTTACAAGCTTCTTTGTACGGTACAGTAATGATTAATGATCCGCAGCACTCTAAACACTTATCAACTACCTCCATTGGATTATCCAAGTGCTCCAAAGTTTCTAATAAAGTAATATAATCAGTTTTTAAAGATGATATATCTTGTTTTGTGATATCTAGACAATAGGCATGTATACCCTGCATTCTAGAAATATCGCAGGCTGTAGATGAAATATCGAAACCATGAATATTCTCAATATAAGAATTATGTTGAATTAAATAATACATGCCATAACCTGAACCGCAACCAATATCAACAACAGATGACTTTGGCTTTGTTATGTAAGAGCATGCAGCTTCATAGAAAGATAGGCGTTTTTTCATGACAGGCATGGGCATTTCTTTATAGAATCTATCCCATATCTCTTTAGTATTTAAATTTCTGTCTCTTATTTTTGTTAACATAATTTTCCTATTTCACATATATTTCAGGAATTTGATTAATAAGGGCATAACCAATATCTTTATACTTATTAATATAAGAAAGGCCGTCTAATACATCTAATTTTTTGGATAATCTAGGATTAATGCGCGTAAAGTGCTCTAAGTTATTATATGTCTTACTAAGCATAAAAGATGCTGTATGTACTTGATCGTAAGTACTTTCATCTCTCGCTTGAGAAAAATAAGCGCTAACTTGTTCTAACCATCCGTCATTAGCGACAGACTTGTAAGAATCAGCCATAAGTTTAACACTACCACAACCTAAAGATAATAAATAAATATCATCGTCTTTTTGCCACTTTAAACCGTATAATGCAGTAGTTAAGGCGTCTCTTGCTGTGCAATTATGAATACCTTGACCACCATCTTGAAATACTTCTCCCGTGTGTATAATTTTTTGATCTAAGTATTGAGGCCATTTATAAGCAGGTACGCAGATTTTACCGAAATAATTTGCCGCAGTCAATGCGCTCCAGCTTACCACATCTAAAACTTTTAAAAAAGCATGATCAGAATTCCAGGAAGTGATATAATGTGTTCTATTCGCATATAGACCATAAGCAGTCATAGCAACTTTAGAAGGTAAATCTTTCATATATACTATCTTATTTTTACATAAATGCTTACGTATTTCATGTTGTAAAGGTCCTCTGTCATACTTAGCTTTATTCTTACTAAAAACGCGTTTAAACATAGAGTTCTTTTTGAATAAAGCTTTGCCTTTCTGTATATAAATATCTCTTACAATATTTGCAGGTATGCCTGCGCTATATAACGTAGCTAATATTGCGCCCGTAGACGTGCCTGAAAAGAAGTCAAAAATTTGATTAAGAGGTTTACCTGCTTCTTTTTCTATATGTGCGCATAGAATAGCTGGAATAATACCTCTAATACCCCCACCAGATAATTCTAAAATTTTTTTCATACATTATCCTTTTTTGAATATTCTTTTAAAGTATTCGCACTGGCTTGAAAGCGTAAAAACTGTAGAAACATTTTCTTTTTATGTAAGGCAGTTCTTTTTCTAAGAAGGATGCTATCGCGTAAAACTTTATCCATTTGTTCATTTAAATTCGGCATCAAATACCTCCTGTAAATAATATAAATAAAAGAAAGGGCTATATAAACAATCACTCATATCCGGTGTGAGGCACCACGCTAGATATTACTATAAATATAGCCCTTATTAAAATAAAAATATAAAACTACTTAGCTTTACGCTCTATAATCATTAAAACTTTAGTTTCCTGTATTAAATGATAGTCCACACCTTCTAGTTTAACTTCAGCAAAAGTATTACTACCATACAATACGATATCACCTTTTTTCAATAATGTAGGTAACAATACGCCAGCATCAGTATACTGTCCTAAACCTACGGTATGTACTTCACCCATAACGGTATTTGGATTAGGTGGTTCTTTCATAATGATACCGCCGAGAGTTTTATACTCATCGTGCTTGATAGGTTTTATCAAAGTACCGTCGTATAAAGGTTGGTTTTTTAATTCTTTTGTTTCTTCTGACATATTTTCTCCTTTAATTATTCATTTATGGCTATACTAGCATTAGCAGTCATAACCGCTTCACGTATTTTTCTTATAGCCGCAGATTTATCCGCGCTATAGGGACAGCATTCTTCTATCACCTTAGCAAAAATTTTTGCTGCTTCCCTTATTTTTTCATAACGCTGAGGCTGATCACCTTTAGGTGCATGATAGCTAAATACATTATTTAGATCATCTGCAGGTGAAATTTCATCTTTTGCATAGGACATATTTCCTCCTCCTTATTTAACAAAAAGCTCCTACACTATCACAATAATCAAATAAATCTTTAAACTCTAATTTTTGATTAGCTAGAACAAACTTCCTATGCTCTTCTGAAGTTGCTTGTGCTGTTTCTCTTAATGCTTTTAAAACTTCAGGTCGCACGCCAGGCTTTTTACTCATGCTCATATATATTACATCCAGAGCGCCTGTACCACCAATAATATAAGCCATCTGCATGTTATTTTGCATTGAATAATCATTAGTCCAAAAGTAAGACCTAGACAGGTTAGAATGTTGATGTCCTGCTGTACATACAGAATAATTTTTATAACCAAATAACCATGACTTAAATGTAGGTGCAGCTTCTCTTCCTGTTACAGCGGATTGTGCATTATGATAAAAATCTTTACCGCCAAGACGCTCCCAAACATCATGCTTAATCATATATACGCCATGACCACAACCCAATATAGGATAAGGCTCGTTAGCGCATTTTTTACTATTATATACACCGTGAAAAGCATGCGTCCAATACTCTACTCCAGGTTTTTTCTTATCGTATTCTCTATACAAATACTGAAAACAACTTCTGCCGCCTAAAGATTCAAAATTTTTACCATAAGGTGCTCCCGACCAGTTTACATAAGGATGCACTAAACCTGCATCTCCATGTCTCTCCATGGTCTTAATACATTCAGTGAACATATTTGGATGTACAATAATATGCTCATCCGCAAAGCATAAATACTTACCTTTAGCTTCAACAGCGCCAGCATTAGCAGCAGATGCATTAGAAGGACGATCTACAACTAACATGCGCGTATTGTGAAAATTTGCAAAGTCTCTTCCCGTAAGTACACCTCTTGCTAATTCTTCACTAGGTTGAGATTTTCTAGGTTGAAATTTATTATTACACTGCGGACATCTTTCATATTTAGCGCCGGTATTATTAGCAATAACGATAATCTCATGTGTGAGTTTGGAATGTACAAGAGTACTAGCTATATTCTGTAAAGTAAACCATAAGGAATTTATATCTTCTGCGGCAAAAGGTATAATCACACTTACGTCATACTTATATTCTTTGTTCTTTGTTATCTCACCTTTAATAGGTCCTCTAAGAGAATAATGTAAAGGTATATCTAAAGGTTTAGGCATCTGTTTCTTTCCTTTCAATTGTCTGTTTAATATGTTTTTGATATTTTAGTATTTGATTACCATAAGTTCTGTACCAAAGCATCATCGCTCTATTAGCAATATCTATCATTTTACTTTCGCGTTGATTAATCATATCAGTCTGTAAATCTGCTTGCATCTGTACTTTGAGTAAATCATTGCTTAATAACTTAGGATCATCCCATCCTTTATAGCGAATTTTCTCGTACATTCTACTCACCATTGCCTGGGCAAAGGCAGTAACTGCTTTATTAATAGATCTTTTTCTCTCGACTTCTTCAGAAAGATTCATTATAGATTTCCCTTTTCACGTTCAGCAGTAAGTATTTTGGCGTACTCTTCTGGTAAGTTGTCTCTTGTATAATAGGGTTCATTCTCATCATAATGTTCTGATAACTGGCTATTGTGTTCTCTAATAATATCCCATTCTTTTTGCGATAGCTTAGCAGCATTTTGTTTTTTCTTTTGTGCAACAAAATCATGTATAGGTATTTCTATATTACATTGACTACATTTAATAAGTGTATTTCTTTTTTCTGAAAGTCTTTCGGGTCTATTAAGAAGTTGATTTGTTGCTACTTTTATAACAGAATCAGCTGATCGGTTTTCTTCTATAGTCTGTATTTTAGTCGTAGTTAGGACATTCTTCTTACACTTAGGACAATACATTATTTATTCTCCTTACCAAATTGAATAATATTATCTTCTGAAGATGTTTTAGGTTTAAGTATCGTGTTTTTAGAAGACTCATGCTTAGGCGTATTCTCAGGTACATTTATCTGCTGATTTAAGCCGCCATCTAAATTAACTATAAGATCGCCTGTAATCGGATCTATAAGTTGTGGTTTAGATTCTTCTGTAGGTATACTAGGCGCGCTAGCTTTACCATAAAACAACGGCTCTATATGTTTCCTGAACACTGTATCAATGTTTTTATTTTGTCTTGTTTCGGTAGACATAGACAGGACTGCTTGATTCTTTAAATTAAAAATTAACTCGCCCGCAACATCTTTTGCAAAAGAATATACATCAGGATTATAAACAGTTTTCGTTTCTCCATCAGTATGATTTAATACATCTACGCAAGAACCAAACTTCTTATACATAGGTCCTTCTTTGTATATTGTCTGCATTGGAGGAAAATCCTGATTAAGAATTAACATATTCTTACACGCACGAGCTTCCTGTGTTGTTAATGAATAAGTCTCGGATTTACTCGGATGTATATAAACATTAGATAGCATAAATAAATCTCTAACAACTTTTACGGGCGTTTGAATACTGCAACCTAAATTTTGATCATCAACTCTAGGTTCAAAATCACTCATAAAAGTTAATTCAGCGTCTGACCAGCCAGACTGTGCAGCAAGAGCTTTTAACATTTGTTTGTATTGTAGTTTATCTCCGCCAGAAGATTGAAAATCTACAATAATAAGTCTTATGCTTTGTTTATAGTGATGTTTTGCTTGATCTAATATTTGAATAGCCATCTCGGGCTGTTTTCCTAGATCGAGACGTAGAGGATAACAGCATAAAATATCTGCACTTAAAATATCCTTCTCATCAATTAAACGCTGTGTTAAAGGATGTAAATCAAAGAAAGTTACGTAGTCTATTGGGTGAGGTACAACTTTAATTTCTGATTCATGAAAACCGAAATTTCGCGCTACTCTAGGTATATCCCAAGCATTCGGATAACAAATAAAGCTATTAGGAAATTTACCTTTAATCGTCTTATTTAAATCCTTAGGACTCGTTGCTGAATGAATCCAGTGTAACCAAAGTTTATCTGGATGTTCAGTAGCATATAATTGTGCTGCAGCATCTTGAATACTATTACTCGGTTGATAAAATAAATCATGTGTAATAATTACATCTATATCAGATAAATGCTCTTTTAATGAATGTAATGTATCCATAACCATTTCATCATACATTTTCTTAGCTCTTTTTTCCATACCTGAGTAATCACCATCATTATCTACAATGTAGTCAGGAATTATCTTAATATCGTTAGTAAATTCTTTCCAGGTTTCTTCTGGACCACCTCTAAATATAAAACGACATTCATAACCTGCCCGCTGCATCATCTTTAATTGTGTTCTGGCTACTTGGCACAAAGAATATGATTCTAAATAACCATGAAAAGTTGTTAACATTGCTATCTTTTTCATTTACTAATTCTCCTTACTCTGCCACTAATGAATAGGTAAAAGATTTATCGCCTTCTTTTTTAGCGCGCGCAATTAAAGAGAGCGAAGCGAGTTTACGTAAAATTGTATTAACACTAGGCCCAGCCATGTTTGCAGCTTTAGCTATAGCAGCTTGTGTTTCATTACCTGCTTTTACTGCTTCGTATACAATAGTCTGATTAGGTGTTAAAGGCTTTTCTGTATTAGTAGTTTGTGTGGCTTTCTTAGGTGTATCTTTTACTACAGTTTCTTTCTTAGGTGTATCTTTTACTACAGTTTCTTTCTTAGGTGTATCTTCCTTTTTCTCCTCTTTAGTTGCTTCAGGCTTAGCGTCTTTCTTAGATTGTTCGGCAGGCGTATCTACTTTGGTTTCTTCCGCAGTAGCGACTTTAGGTTTACCTGTAGCTAAAGATAAGGTCATAAAGTGCTTACAAAGATCCTTAAGAATATATTTTTTACCCTCATAGAGAGCTTCTATCGTGCATTTACTACAAGGTTTAGCATCAACATCAAAAGCTATAGCAAAGCAATCACCTGATTTAGACATCTTAGCTAAATATTCTTCACCTCTTGGATGATTAATTTTAATCGTTTTAATTAATGGTAATATTTTTTCTTTAATATTTCCTGTAGTTTCGGACATTACGCCCCTCCTTTGTATAAGTGTACTATCTTCAACATTGTAATGTTTGCATAAAGGTCTTTTAAAATACTCACGTAAATCTCCTTTATCTCTATAATCTTTTTCAAAGCATGCCATACATTCTAAATTAGTTACCATACCTTGACGCTTACAATAATATATCTGCATCTATGCTACCTCTCGCAAAGAATTAAAAGCATGTTTAAAACGACTAAGACTCCAATCCTTTTTCTGAATAAAATAAGCTCGCAAAGATTTTTGCGACGGATATCGGTAAGAATGTTCTTTCATAAATTTAATAAAATCCTTTGATGTAGCTACAACTTCATTAACAAGAGCTTTTTGATCATCATCTTTTATTAATAGATAATTATCTACAAAGTAAGTGTACTGTTTATCATATGTAGAGAAAAAATTATCAGTCTCTTTGATTTGAATATCCGTTGTATCCATGCTAATACTAGTAGCTGAATGCTTTTTGCGCTTAATTTCATTTTGATAATAGTAGCCTAAAACTGTCTTGAGTATCTTATCTACTTGTTTAAGAGGTAATTCTCTTTCTATATAATACTTTTTATAAGTTTTGACTAATTCTAACAGCATATCGGAATGAAAATCCTCTATCAAGTAAGGTTTATTTATCATGAATGCATAACGATTAGCATGAAATCTAACTAACTTATCAAAATTCAGTAAAATATAACCCCAGGCATCAGTATAAGGTTCTTGTACGAAAGCGCTTATAGGTGTATATACTGTAGCCTCTATAGGTATGCGCTTAATACTTTCAATAGGGCTACGCATTATCATCTCCTATGTAAGAAAGAATTTGTTGTACATTTATCTCAATAGCGCCGCGCTGTTGTGACGTAAGATTATCTATATCAAAGTCTAGGAGTTTCTTTTCCTTATCACCAATTAAACCATATTTATTATCAAACAACCTTAAATTCATTCCGTGAATAAAAGCTGAGGAACTATCGTTAGACCTTACAAAGTCAAATTGCTTAGCTAAAGTTAACTCAATGGGATTTCTTAGGCCTAAAAGATGTACAGGTTTGGGCGCAAACATTCGAGACATACCCTTTAGTAAATATAACCGATTCTGTATAATACGCGTATTCTTATCTTTAATCCAAGAATGTATATCGCTTATCGGATCAATCATGGGAATGCATACAGTAGAAATATTCGGATTAATTTGATACTCTGCTATACATTTTATACATTCATCTAAAGATGATCCTTGCACTACTCCGGCTACGGAAAATTTCTTCTCGTGATATATTCTGAGAAACATAATAAATCTTTTTACAGCTTTTAAGGTAGCAGATAAGTTACCTCGAATATCTGGTGCTACTATCTCGTCAGCGTTAACTATTTTCGCTGCTTCAATTAGTTTTTTTGTAGGTAAAGGTTTACCTAATTCAAAAGCGCCATTATCCAATATTATAAAATGCTTTTTACTTTTCTTTAAGGCACGATATCGCGCAGTATAGGTTTTACGTTTAAGTATTTCATGAGCTAATACCAAATGCATATCAGAATTCATACCTATAGGGTTTATATAAGCTTCAGGTACTATAAAACAATGTTTCATTTGTTACCTCTTTTGTTTAACTCTTCACCTATACGACCAGCTAAAGTAGCTAAAGTTTTAGTACTTTGAATTTTTAAAAATTGTTTCCAATATACCTTGTCTAAATCAACAAAGCGTGTATTTAATACTTCTAAAAGGCGTAAAGCTTCTAGGGTAGACCAACCTACAATATCAATAATTTCTTCGCGCAATTCTTTTGCTACATCATTAATTAAGTAAGTTTCGCCGTATTTTTCGGAAGATTTTAACAACTTAGTCTTAACAACCTTCTGCAACTCTTCTAATAATTGTGGATTAAACTTAGTTTGATATTCTTTAAAATTCTTTTCGTGGGCCATAATCTATTCTCCGATAAAATTAACAAATTCTTGACTCGTAATAGGTCCGAGCACTTTGCAAAAAATACCGGAAGCTCCTAAATAATGTTTAATGTATAGTAAAGCCTTGGTAACATCCGCTGCGGAAATAATATAGTAATCTTTACTAGGTAAAACCATTATACCCTTAGGAGCAAGCTCTAACTGAATACCTTCTACTACTTTTTTGTTAGAAATATAAGTTTTAATTATTGCGTGATTTAACAATGTGCCTCCCATGTTAAATTTAATTGTAAGATTGTTTAAAAAATTCTTAATTATAATTTACAATAATTCATCTAAAAAAATCAAGCTTTTTCTACAAAAAGTGATATAAATTCTGATTCAATAGTGGAAAGAGATTTCTTTTTGAAGAAGTATTTAGGCGTTATCTCGTTATTTTTTAACAGGTTAACATATAATTTATATAGATATTTTTTAAATGCTTTATTATCATGTATACCTACATCTAAGCGCTTATTTATATAAGCAATAATATTAGATAAAGACATGTGCGGAGATATAACGTACTTAGCTATAATTATATTGTAATAAAACGTTAGATTAATTCTTCTCTTAGGTATAGAAGTAATCTTAGTAGTTTCTACTAGCTCAATCATTTCCGGTTTAGCCAATTTCTTATAATCGTAAGATGATTTACTTCGAGAAATAAAAGAAAATTCTACTAATTTTTTTGCTAAGGTAAAATCGAGAAAACCTTTAGTATTAGGGTGATTTATACTGCGCAAAGCATTATAAACCCAAGAACGCGGTCTATTTAGTAATTGTGCTAATTCTTTTATGGTAATTCTAAACATATGATATCTCCAAATACATTAATAGACTCAACAAGCAACTTTTTGCTTATAAAATGATAAAAGTTTATTTCTTGATTCTTCGGGTAAATCTTCTGCTGCAACGCGTGTATTATCTGATTGCTCAATTTTTTTATAAGATTGGGCTGATGATCCAAACTTTAAAGAAATATCCATTAATTCTTTTAATGAACGTGCTTTATCTCTAGTAAGATTATCGATTAAATCTACAAGTGTCGCATTATCAAGAGCTTTTAACCGCCATTCATTATTAAATAGTTCATTGTCAGCTTTGTCTAGAAAAGTCATTACTCTAGCCATTCTAGACATATTTTTTTGTGCGTAAGCAGTAAAAAATAAATTCATTTTATCATCGGCGTGCTGCGTTATTTGCTTTATACACGCATGTGTATCTTCTGAGACTCCTGATGATTGTCCTACAATAAAATTAGTAAATTCCTCGTTCTCAATAATTGAGGGCAATGTTTCAGTAGGTTCAACGTAAGCTGAATCGTAGTTATTAGGCGTGCGTTTAACATCCAAAGAAGCTCGGATTTCATCTAATAATTCGAGTTGTATCACGATTACCTCCTTTAGCTTTAGTATATATGGATTTCAAATTTAAGTATTTATCTACTACTTTCTGAATATTCGTATAGATCTTATTTACATTGTCTACAGTAATATCGTAGCGTTCAGAATACTCTTTCGCTTGTGCTGAAGCGTTAAGAGATGATTCTCTATAACGTTTTAAACCTTTCCATATAGTAAGATCCCTAGAAATTCTTTGAAGTTCTACTCCCTTGGGTATTCTTAGACCCTCTTTCGTGCCGCCAAAAGTATGAATTACTTCGCGCATCATCTTAAAATGTACGTTATTATCTTTCTTACAGTGAGGGCACTGAGTAAATTCATGAAATAAACCGTATAACTCTAGTAATTCATAATATTTCTTTTCCATGGCCAAATAATAAATCATAAGATCTGGCTCAGATATCTTAACAGTCTTCTTTCCCAAAAAGGCCTCCAAAACGTTGATGTGCAAGTTCTCCAGCAGACAGTAAGTTACCTGTCTTATGATAATGTAAATATACGCGGTCTCTAAAATAACGCCTTAATCTCGAAGGAGGTAAATAATCATGATCAAAAAGAACATTATGTAACTCAGCATAAAGACCCCCCTCACGTCGAATATGCTCTTCCATGCGTCTAAAATCAGCATTACATTCTATATCACCATAGTAATCATATGGATCAATAACAGTAGCCATAGCTAAATCATCGCGCGTTACATCTAAGCGACTACTTTTTTTATACAATAAATTAAATAACCAACCTTGAACACTCTTATTGATATACAACTTAATAACATTATAAGTTGCTTTATTCGTATCTAACTTAGGGATGAGTGTAAGACATTTTTCATATAGAATTTGATAAGCTTCTGGATACTCATCATGCTGATCATATATGCGGCGGCTAAATAATTGAAAATTAATATAATAGTTAAATAATGGATGGAATAACTGATTTAACTTCTTTAAAACACTTGCGCGAGGATTAATCTCTAAGGTAGTCATAATCTCTTCCTCTAAATCAGAAAAAGACATTTTCTTTTCTTTAGATACTAATGTGCTGGCTTCTTTTGCTACTCGCAAGACACCCATTGAATAAAATTCTCCCTGTTAACATTCCGTAAAAAAGATTCTAAAGTAAAGCATATTAAAGCGCCTCCGAAAGAAATATAACGAATAGGTTTATTTGAAAATAAGAGATGTTTAGTAGCTAGTAAGTGCTCTTCGCATACAATCATATCCGGCTTATTATTTGCTTTATAAATCAATATAGGTATTCTCTGTGATAAACGTGCTGAACGTACTGTCTGTTTCCAAAAGGGTAAGATGCCTTGATTTTTTACATCACGTAAATAACTGAACTCGTCTATTTTTTTATAATGCTTTAATTCAATACAAAACTTTTGGAATAACGGTTCTATTAAAGGTGAAGTAGCAACCAGATCGCCATGGTATGCTTTGGTTTTTGTGCGGGTAATAGTACCTTTTGCTCCCGAACTGGCAGAGCGCCAGCATAAATCCTTGTGTTTATCATTAGACCAAAATTTAGATATTATTCGACAGATTTTACGCTCGTAAGAATTTCCCTTAGCCTTGCCTCCGCCTTTACGCATTACGTTGTATATTCCTAGATAATGATAAGTGTTATATGCTCTTACCTTATTAATATACTTTATTTAATAAAAAATATCAAATTTTTTATTTTTTCTATTTAAAGGTGATATTATCTATTTAATATAAGCTTATGTATAAGACTTCTAGTAGCAGTAATATCATCCATAGCTTTGTGCGCATCTAAAGGGATGTTATAAGCTATACAAACATTCTTTAAGGCGTAGCTAGCTAGGTTAAGGTTACCTAAAGCGTCATGCATATGGAAATAGTACATTAAATCTAGTGTACGCCAATTGACATAAGAACCTAAATATTTATCACCTTGTTTTTCAAATAAATTTCTTATAGTTCTTATATCAAACATTACATTATAACCTGCAGTATACGCCTTATCATTTCTATCATAAGGATCAATATATTGATCCAAAAAAGCTTTGAGATTCTGAAAGCCTTCTGCTTGTGAGGGAAAAGTCCTAATTTTATCAATAGTTAAACCACTGGTTTCGATTGCAGCCGTTTCTATTAAGCCATAATCCGATGGTTGCATATACAAAGTTGTTGAATCTATAATTTCTAAATTGCGCTCTAAGATTACAGCTATCTCTAATGGTTCTCTCGTTTTTTCATCTAAACTAGTTGTTTCTGTATCAATATACATAAATAGTTTATCTTTAATATTCATCTACTTTTCCTCCGTATAATACTTATCAATAAATTTTTTAAGAGCCGTAACCTCTTCGACGGATAAACTTATCTCATCTCTTGCCATAGGAAGTCCTTCACAGGGATGTATATGTAACCGACCTATACCATCTATAGATACTCTCCTAGAATGATCACGTAGCTGCTCAACGAGTTTTACTTTAGTAGGCAACTGGTCAAGAGCTTTTTGCACATCCTTGGCTAACTTTAAGGCTTTCATATTAAATTCTCCTCAATTCTTTTTTATAAATTATAATATCTTTTTCTTTGTCCTCTATACTAATAGTATCAGCACAATCATCACACACATCGTACTTTATACCAGTATCCTTCTTACCCATTCGGCATACAGGACATGTTAAAAAATCTTCTCTGTATCTGCTTGCTAAACCCATAATATTCCTTAATTTATATGAGTACCAGTCTCATCACGCGAAATATCTATGCAGTGATTAAACAGGCTCTTAAGCTCAGGATTATGAGCTATAACATATACAGAATTATTTTTAGAAATCTTCTCTAATTCAGCGTAAACGCATTCTAAACCTATAGGATCTAACTGACTTACTAATTCGTCCAGTACGAGAAATCCGAAAGGTATACCCGATAAACCATAATACTTCTGTACTAAACGTGTTAAGGTAATAACCGTCGCTAAGTTGATCCGCGATTTCTGTCCTCCAGATAGAGCTTTATAAGATCGTGTTTTACCTTCTATTGAAATAAGAAACTCAAACTTTTCTCTATACTCTCCTGACTTTAATTTTTTCTGCGTACTCAATACAGCTGTATATGTTCCCTGTGTTAAATCAAGTAATACATCATTTATAATCGTAGTAAATTCTTTAGAAAAATCATCTAGTAAATAAGACACAATACCTTGATTAGAAAAAGCTTTACTCCAAAATTGCATAATAGATTGATCAGTAGCGAGTTTCTCATATTCTTTAGCTAAACTATCTATTTTATCAGATATATCTGCAAGGGATTTTTTAGCGTTATCTATCGAAGGTAAATAAGTATTAGTTTCTTCCATTAATTGATTTAACGTTAATTTAGCATTATGTATTTGTGTATCGACGGACTGTATTTTTTCTTCAAGTACGCTTTTTTGTGCTTCTAATTCTGTTTGCTGCATTTTATACGTATGTATCTTAGATGTATATTCTGTAGCCAGACGATTAGTTTCCGCAGATTTTTCATTATATGCTTCTAATAGATTAGCCTGAAAAAATTCAACATTCTCTTTGGCTGATTGAACCTGTTTATTATGTTTTTCCTCTAGTTGTTTAACACCTTCTTCTAAAGTAGCTATGCGTGCAGCATAAGTATCACTATCCGGAATAGTTGAAATAGCCATATTAGATTCTTCAATCAACGCTTTATAAGAATTAATCTTCTTTGTATATACGCCGCGTAACTCACTTGTATTCTTTAAATTCTGTTTACATTCAGGACATAAATTAGAATCGAGAGACTGTAATTTGAGTTCATACGTTTTAATAGACTCAAGAGATTCAGCTATTCTAGTTGTAAATAGTGTGTTACGACTATCAGATTCAGATTGTTCTGCCTTTATTTTTGTAAGATCCGTTTGCAAAGCAGTTAACTCGCTCGGTGCCTGTAAAGAATTTTCATAGTCTTCTTGTGCACCATCTTTAAGCATCTCTACTCTCTTTATTTTATTATCAAATTTAGGATCAACAACAGGCTTTTTTTCATTAATTAAATTCTGTGCATTTTTTACGTTAGTTAAACTTGTTAATATATCAGTTAATTGTGCAGTTAAATCGGGTTTAAGTATCTCAGAATCATTAACTGTTTGTTTAGCAGTAGCTAATCGCGTATTATAGTCAGTCTGCCAACGCGCAGAAGATAATTCAAGAGCTTCTAAATGTAGTTCTCTTTCGTGTTTAACAGCTTCTTGTGTACCGATATCTTTATGTATAGTATTATAGCGCGTATTAATACTCTCTAATTCTCTATTTGCCTTATGTCCTGCTTCTTCAAAACGATCGATCTGTAATAAATTCTTACATACAGTTTTTTGTGCAGAATCGCCTAGCGTGCTAAAAAATTCAAAAGCTTCTTGACTAAAATAACAAGTATTCTTAAAAAAGTTTTTACTTGATCCTAATACTCTATCAAGTTCCGCTTGCGTTTCTTTAATACTTTCTCTACGTACTTCTGTATCATCCAAATAGAATACAAAATCATTCTTATGCTGAGAATGCTTTCTATAACGTCTAATTACTAATTCGTTTTGTCTTTCTTTTAACGTTATTTCAACAAAACAATCACTGTTTATTACATCATTAACAACTTCGTCAGCTCCTACACCTTTAGTAGTATCGCCATACAAACCGTAGTATACTGCTTCAAATAGGGTAGTTTTCCCATTGCCATTTTCACCTTGAAATAGATGTAAACCTTCTGTAAAATCAAAAGAATGAGCACCCTGAAAAGACATAAAGTTCTCAAGTTGAATATTTGTAATAATATAATTACTAGGTGTTAAAGCTTTAGAATCACAATTCTTTAAAAAGTCTAAACCTATAGCAGTATCATAAGTTACATTCTCTTCTTTCATATAAGATAGAAGCAAATCCTCATCTTGCAGATCCGCACTCACTTCTGTTGTACGAAATTCTCTTTTATTCGTTTCTTCTTGTACGATTACATTTTCTCTATTGATATCTTTTAATGATTTAATAGGTTTTCTGCAACGATAATAGTTAATATCATCTTTAATGTCCTTAACGTCAGTAACAGTTATAAACTTTGGTGATATGTTAACAGGTATAAATTCACAAGTCCATGTATCTGTATCTAAAACCCAAAAACCTCTTTCCTGACCTTCATCACCGAAATTATGTTGCAATGGAGCACCTGGTATTAATACATTACTTCCTTGTAATTCCGGTTTATGAATATCTCCAAAAATTAGAAATTTATATTTTTCTTTTAATGCTTCATTAACAGCTTGTCCGCCAGGTAATAAGCTATTCTCTATAAACTGGTGTCCTATAAAAATATCTGCTTTAGGAAATTCGTGATTTTGGAATACTTCTTGATTTTGCCAACCTAGACCATAAATACTAAGATCAGCGGTTGGTTGGATCATATCGCCATTTAAATACCTAACGTTAGCTAAATCTTGTAAAGCAGCAGAAGCTACAGCATCATCTGTATAAGCGCCTTTAGCTTTCAAATCATGATTACCGGGTATGTAAGCAAATGTGCCAGACCAATTACGCAGTAAATTTATAGCATTATTTAAAACATCATTTTCTACAAAAGAGAAAGTATGAAAAAGGTCGCCTGTAAGAAGGGTCAACCATATATCATTCTTAATATTATATTGATTAATGTACTTACCTACATTGATAATATCAATGAGTCTAGTATTAAAGCCTTCGTGATTGATCTTGCTAAAATTTTTGTAGTTATGCAAATGCCAATCTGACGTAATCGTTATTTTCATTTATGCCTCGTAATTTAAATAATAAGTTCATACTATTAATAGAATAGTAAACAAAAAGGCGCATAGTGAAATACACGCCCTTACTTAAAAATAGAAATATTAAAGTAGCTATACTTTCGGTGTTCGATCTATAATATCATCTTCTGTTACATTATCAGCTAAAAATGTATCCACCGAAGGCTCTGCGTGCACCTTACCTAAATCTATAGGTTCCATGTATTCTTGACCGTACTTTTTAATATCTAATATATCATTATCAATAATAAAAGGAATTAAATCACCATCACTAAAAGTTTTATCTGTACGTTCATTGATAAAGCGTAATATGGCAGATTGAGGATTTTTTCCTCCTTTTGCTGGTGTATCTGTATATAAATTCTTATGTCTAATAAAATAATCATGCAAACCAGAATAGGGATCAATCCCATGATCAAAAAATACATCTAAGATAGCATACTGAAAAGGTTTAGCTATTTTATTTTTAACCACTTCTGCTATTACTTTAACACCGTAGGTATCAGACCGCTCCCCTATTTCATCAGTCTTTATCTTATTATTCATAAACCGTTTTTTAACTCTTAAATCTACGCGTATCGAACTTTGATAGGCTGTTGCTGATCCGCCTTTAACTGTCTTATTAGGACCAAACATTACGCCAACATTATCAATAACGTGCGACGCTATCATATACATAACATTCTTTTTAGCAATAAAATCACTGTATTTTCTAAATGCTTTGTGCAATACACCGGCTTTAGACATATCTTTTTTATCCATATCAGTAGAAATTTCGTGATCTGTTGATAACTGATCTTTACTATCTAAAAATACGCCTATAGGAGCTTTACGTAAAACTTTTCTTATAGTCTTAATTGTCTCTTCCATAGTTTCAAAGTGATTCTCTACGGTTAGGCTATTATCCATTTGAACAATATCTTTTCTAATAACACCTAACATCTCACAAAAAGATTCAGAATAGGCTTTCTCTGTATCGTCTAAAATAACTAAGCCATCTTCAGCTTTTAACTGATCTTTGCCGGAATCTTCTATAAAAATATCATTATTCTGTATAGAAGCCATAGCCTTAGATATCAATAATGATTTACCTGAACTGTTATCACCAAATACTTCAGATACTGATGCTCCAGGCCAGCCTTTGTGCCAGCAACCAGATATAGCTTTATTTAATGCGTAATGCTGTGTATTCACAGAATACGTGCGTGTATCTTCTAAACCTACAACAAGGGCTTTACTTAAGGTTTTATGACCTTGTAATGCCGCAAATATTTTATCTTTCTTATCGCTCATGCGTATCTCCTTAATTACCTTTAAAATAAAATGAAGAGTACTCGCAATTAAGAAAGTACTCCTCATTCGACTTACTTATTAAAGTAATTATTACATACCTTCATTCATGAATATTTCGCAACATGCTTTGTGCGCTGAAGGATTCTCCTTTTGACATTTTTTACAATTCTCTGCTCGCGGAACATATTTACCAAAACACTCAGGTTTATTTTCAACATCAACAGAAGCTTCTTGGGCAGCGTTATTCGTGGGTGATGCTGGAGGCGTGTCAGTAGGTAAAGCTGGCGGTATAGTATTTTCTTCTGGTAAAGTCGGCGTAGTCGCAGCAGCTTGAGGAAGTTCTGGAGTAATAGAGTTAGCGCCAGGTAGGTTTGGTGTAGTCGGGCTATTCCCAGGAAGTTCTTGAGCAACAGAATTATTATTAGGAAGATTCGGTGTAGTTGCAGCAGCTTGAGGAAGTCCGGGCGTAGTCGCGTTACTCGAAGGCATTGCTGGTACATTTACTTGTGGTGGCGTAGTCGCAGTTGCTTCACATGTAAGCATATCAGTTACTTCTTTTACTGTAATGCTAGGTCTTTTAGTTTCTAAACTATTAATACGCTCTCTCCAATCACCTACAAGAAAGCTCGTTATATCATAAGCATTAGGTGCCGGCTGTATAGAATATTGGGCATAGCCTGTGGATGATTCTTTACCTGGTATCATCTTTATAGTAAAATTGCGTCCTTCTTTAAGATCGAGAATATCCTTATCATTAATAACCCACTGAGGATTTAAAAGTAATTCTTTAATCTTATCATAAATTGCTTTTTTAGGGGCGCTCCACCATTGTACACCTTTAGCTACGGATTCTTGATCGGATAAATCTAAAATATTTAAATACATTCTTGGCGGATTATATAAATCCTTAGCTATTTTCTTATCTTCAGGATGAGGACTATTATGTAATTCCCAACTCTCTTTGCAAAGAGGGCATTCTGCTCTAGGATCAAACATCTTCGGGCAAGGAATATCATATAAAGCTTCTCCATTACTCTTAATGTATGAACCGTGATCTTTAAATAAGTAAGCAAAATCATCCGCTTCATCCGCTTCGTACTCATCGATATTAGCAGGTAAAATACGTAGTATGTAAGATTTGTTTGCTTGAGGCCTAAATTCATTAGGTTTAAGGGGCTTAGAAAAGCCGCCGCCAGGATTAGCTGCTTTATCTGCTGCTTTCTTTTGATTAATTGCCATAATAATTTCTCCTTTTGTTTTAATGTTGTCTTAATCCATTATTCATTGGAATCTGTTTTCTTTCTTGTCTCTCTAATAGTCCTAATTGAATTAACATGTCTTTTCTTTGTATACTTCCATTAACTAAACTTTTTAATTTTTTACATATTGTTTGCATTTTTTGTATTTTTTGTTGATATATTAAAGTATGTTCATCTGTATCTATATAATTTTGTATAGCTCCTTCTGTTAATTTTAACGATTTGTTATTACTATCCAGTATCTGTAATTTACCTTGGCGCAGCTGTAAAGAAATATCTGCTTTATACTTAGTATACTCTCTTTCTACGGTCGCTAACTTATCTTCCTGACTCGCAAGTATTGATGCATAAAATGCGTACCAACTAGGCTGCTGTGTATATTCTTTGGGTAAATCCCCATCATTTATAGCTAAGCATGTACGTAAATCTATAATCTCTACCTGTTCGCCTATTTGCAAGTTAATGATTAAATCATCCTGCGTAAATTTCAACAATGTTGCTATGATAACCTCCTTCTATTATAAATTTTTAATATCAGCTACTATACGGAGATCTTTTCTATGTAATAAAGACCATTTATAGTATATAATTCCTTGACCTACTCTAAGTGGTATAGCTTCAAAGTATAATGTTATGTAACGCATACTCGGTGTAACGGGATAAGTAACCTCTGCTTCTTCAATTTTTATACGCGTAGAACTCATAGGTACATCTAAACTTATCCTTCGTGTAATAGGGCGTTCACCATATATCTTAGGTAAATAATCCAATAACTTTTTTAGAGTAGTTGGTGTTATATAATAAGAGTCTGACTGTGATTCTGGGTTATATACTTGTCTTACACCTTCCATACTTTATAAATAGATCTAAACTACTATATTAGATCTCCTTTCTATATTATTTGCAACTTCTGTAGGCATAAACCCTGCTGTAAGAGATGCATAAGCCTTTTTACGATCTTCCGTTAGACAGGAATTAGTATCTAACTCTTCTAAATCACCCCAGGTAGGTCCTAATTCATAATCCATAACCATAGGACATCTTAACCATGTTTGTCTATGAAAATCAGTCCAGTATGCCGTAGTCTTATTTATAATTTGTATAACATGATAAGCTGTATCTTCATTAAGACAATCAAACACAATGGAGTCATGCACAGTTAAACAGGCTGGTGCATCCAGTTTATATTTACGTATATCCTCTCCGCTCATAGCCCATACCTGTGACAAAAAATCGGCACAAGAATTTTGTACAGGTGCGTTAATTCCTTGTCTTAAACACTTGTGAAATTCTTCTGCGTGTTCTGGATAGTTAAACACATTAGGTAAGTGACGAATACGACCGAAGGGTGAAATAGAATAACCGTGGTTTTTTACGAAATTTTTAACAGCCTCGTGCCATACTGTTAAATTAGGATAAGTTCTAAAGAAAGCTTCTCTTGCTTCAGTAGCTTCTGCTTCACTCATATCAATCCCGTAACCTAACTTAGCTACACTTTGTAGCACACCAGGTCCTCCACCATATAAAAGACCAAAATTAATAGCCTTTGCTTTTGTACGTATATACTTTATCTCTTTCTTCTTTTTTTCTGGATCCATAGTTTCTAAGGCAGCTAAATCCTCTGGTTTAGAAGATGCCTTACCTGTTTCCCAGTGGATATCACCAGCGTTCTCGTAGATATCGAGCATACGCTGTTCAAAAGCTAAAGATGCTCCTATACGTAGTTCCGCTTGAGATAAATCTGCTTGAAGCATTACGCGTGAATCATTTTTAGTTTTTTTCGGTCTAAATATTCTCTTTACTGTAGGATCTCTGGGTATATTTTGGAGATTTGGGCGCGCACTTGAATTGTGATTAACAAATCCTTGAGCTAAGTACGAATGATCTTCTTCTACTTCTATATCCCAGACATCACAAGTATTTTTAGGAATAATAGCTTCAATAGTTGTAGGATATAAATTATTATTTGTATATGTATATATTCTAGATTTATATCTTAAATCTCTTAAGTGTTTCCAGCCATCGGGTGTAAGAAACTTATGACCCACTGTGCATAATATGCTTTTAGTATGATCAAGGACAACGCGAAACATCTTTTCCCTGCCCTTATAATACTTAGCTATAATCTTTCTCTGTCTACCTTTATGTGTTAAAATAGTACAGTTAGGATACTTAATTAAATCTAAGTCTTTAATTTTAAAAGATCCCTTATTCGTATTTAATATAGTATCACCATGAACACAGAGTCTACCGGTTCTAGTGCCTTTAGCTTCGCCTGATTGTGCACTTTCATTGCGCGTTTGACCATAATTAGTTCTAACCATATCATTTCGATATTCAGAACGTTTTTCTATATAAGGTGTAACATAAGTAGAGCGCATCTTGGCTAATTTCTTTCGCGTAACTAATAAAGTAGCCAAATCACAGTTATGACTTTCTGCTAAAGTTAATAAAGTTTCATAATCAGTACTAATACCGGTCTTAGTTTTCTTTATAATAGGATATTTAAGTTTATTAAATAGTATATCAGCTAATTGTTTTGGCGAACCTAAATTAGCTCCTATAGTTACGGGAAACTTATCCTTAATATCGGCATCAATCTCTTGTAGTTGTTTAGCAGTCTTTGCATTAAATTCATTTATGTAATCATAATTAATCTGTACGCCATGCATTTCTATTAAACATAATTCGTAACAAAGCGGTAACATACATTTATGATAAGCATATTTTAATCTTTCAGCTAGTTCAGGTGGTTGCTTAGACCAATTTAAAGGTCCTTCTTTTAACTGATAAGTAAATACGCCATCTAAGCAATTATAAAAGAATAATTCTTCATAAGTAGCACTCTCAAAATCATCTACTAATTTATCATAACCATCACAATATTCACCAGCTAAAAACTTCAGAGAATTAGATTGCTTGTTTTCATCAAATAAATTAGATAAAAACATGGTATCTTCCCAATTAGTGAAGTCGCGCATACCAAAGACTACGTAAAATACACTCATTTCGTATTTAAGATTATGGGCTGTTTTACATATGGTTTTACGCGAAGACAATTCAATAAAAAAAGTTTTAACAGCCTCTTTATATTTTATATCTACGCATTCCTCGACATCATAGCCTATACACACTGTAGTTGTCAACCAGGAAATACTTACTGTCTTTAATCGAAAATCTGGTGCTAGCACATCTAAACCACTCGTTTCAACATCAATAGTCACTAAAGGTAAATCAGCTATTAACTTCTTAGTATTTTCTAAATCTTCTAGCGTTAATACCCTGCGAAAATCAGGACTTTGCTGCCAAATTAATTCTTTATTAAAATACTTTTTAATTTTGTTAGCCGTATGCTCTACATGTGCACCACAAATACCTTTAGTTGTAATTGAATAAAGTTTTTTCGCATAATATGTACGTAAACCATTATATTCACCCCAATTGCCCGGCCAATCAATAGTACCTTTCTTGGTAGGGTTATCAATAGATAAAAGATCCTTAGTTTCCGGAAATACTACTAATAAATCTACATTAAAAAGATCTATACACGTATCTATAATCTTATGTTTACATATACGTAATATAGTTATTGATGTTTTCTTTGCATCAAATGCATGAGCATAACAGTAAGGAAAAGGTATAAATAATAAGTTAAAATCCGATAAATAGGACTGCATAATATACATCCAATTATTTACTTTTAAATTATTGAAATCCATAGGTGAAAGAATAAAAGCAAGTGTTCCTTTAGCATTAGGCGCAGGACAATAATAATCTTTCTGTAACTGCTTATTCTGTTTAAAAGGAAAATTTCTACAATCAGGACAACCTTTTATTTTCGGTTTCTTTTTCTTAGGTAAAAAATTATCGTCTTTTGCTTTTCTTCTTATAGCCATAGTTAGCTTTCTTCTCTATAGGTAGCAACAGAAGACTTAGTTTCCCATACTTTAACTTCGACAAGTTCTACACAATTACATAAAGGCGGCTGGGTCTTTTCTTTATCATTAATACTATCACCTACAGCTTTCGCAATCGCATCATTCATTAAAGTAGTAAACTTTTTAAAGAGATATTTAGACATATATTCAGCTGTTGTATTAACGTAAGCGGGGAAGGTATAAAAACGCTGTTCTTCTAACTGTAAAAAATTTAAAAGTGTTATGTCTGATTTACTTACAAGAGTTGCATGATCCCAATTTTTTTGAATCCAATCGCTGAATAATTTTTTTATGGTACCAAAGTCTATTACCATACCATATCTGTCTAAATGTTCAGATCTTATAGTCACTTGGAAATGATAATTATGGCCATGAAGATTTAAACACTTATGTGGGTAACCATTACCTAATCTATGAGATATAGCTGCTTCTTCTAAATCTTTTGTTACATAAAACATATTAACCTCTCTTCCTTAAAACTTGTTTAACACCGTCTATAGAAGCTACAAACGCTCTAGCTTCTGTAAGATTTCTTGCTGGAACACTTCTAATACATTTTTCTAAACCTTCATTATTAATATAATAAATCTTAAAATAATTGTTTCTAGTTTGTGTACTCCTTGATTTAGGCATTCTCCTCATAAGGTTAATGCTTTAATAAAGATAAAAATTCTTGACGTACCTCATCTTTTTTGAATACACCTGATATTCTTGATGTACCCATAGATGTCTCTGGTTCATTAACACCTCTAACTGACATGCACATATGTTGTGCCTCTATAATACACATAATGCCTTTAGGTTGTAATGCTTCTTGTAAATAAACAAGAATCTGCGCCGTTAATTCTTCTTGTATTTGCGGTCTGCGTGCAAAATGCCTTACTACGCGAGATAGTTTACTTACACCGCATACTTTCTTATCTGGCACATAAGCGATATGCGCGACACCTATAAAAGGCATAAAATGATGACTGCACATAGAAGTAACTTTTATATTACGCAGATATACCATCTCGTCTACTTTTTTAGTATTAGGAAAAACGGTAAACTTAGGTGCCTTACTAAAACATCCAGTAAATAACTCATTCATATACATCTTAGCCATTCTACGTGGCGTGCCTTGCATATTGGGGTCTTCTGAGTAATTGAAACCCATAACGTCTAACATTTCACTAAAAAGAGATTCTAATTTTTCTCTTCTCTCTTTTAAATCTTTTCTTGATAAGGTAGTATTCTCATTACCTAAAATCTTCATTTGCTGTTTCTCCTTATTATTTTAATGATCCCATGGGAAAGAATAGAAAGTATTAATATCCGCAGGTCTTGCACTATATGTACCTGTCAGATGTAAATCAGGATTTGCAAGCCAACTAACTAAAACGCCTAAACCATTATTAACGTATTTTTCAATTAAAGGTTTCGATTGTAAACCTGTATGTATGATATCTTCGGCTATAAGACAATTATCACATGGTGCAGCAAGCATAGGTAAATTATATTTTGATGATAAAACTAAACCGACAACGTAACCTCCCCTAGGTACAGCATATACGCCTTTACAGGTATATTTTAACCAATCACCATAATTCTTATCTAAACCATTACATAAGTCCATCTGGACATCACGTTGAAAATCCTTCCATGTAAGTACTTTAGCTTTTTTATTCTTCTTTACTTCTTCGTAGTATGCAGAATCTTTACGCATAGTTAAACACCTTTCTTTGTATCCCAAGTTAATATGTGTAATCGAGGTGATAGTTTAAAACCATAAGTAATACACCACTCGGATACTTGAGGTAATTTTTTTACTTGCTCTTTTCTTGAAACACCCTCAGGCATCAGGTAACACTTAGATAATACTCCACATGCACTAGCAAAATTATCAATTCTTATAACATCCTCTTTATTACTCACGACAAATTTATAATAGAGATTAGGATTCTTTACAGGGCCTACTGTAGATAACCAACAGCTCTCTATATGAAACACACCTTTATATTGCTTAGGTGATACTACGTAATGTACGGCAGCAAATTGTTCGTGCATAAAACTGACTTTACCACTAGTTTCAACTTGAACTCTATAATCCGCAGCCAATAAATTATGTAGTAATTCTGCACAATCTTTTTGTATTAAAGGCTCACCGCCAGTCAGTACTACTAATTTAGAGTTCTTATACCTAATAGCTGTCATTATATCGCGTATAGACATATCTCTATACTGATCGCCTTTTATAGCATGCTGACTATCACACCATGAACATAAAGGTGCTACGCAGCCGTAAGTTCTTATAAATACTGCTGGCTGGCCTATAAAAGGTCCTTCGCCTTGAATTGATTCAAATATTTCTACTATCTGCATTTATCCTCCAAATCTCTGCATTATACCTTGAATACGCTGCGCTTGAAAATCTCCTGCCCAAAAATCTGGTGTATAATAACTGAAAAAATCACTAACGTTTTTCATATCATATTTATTAATAGAATAAGTTATCTCTTCTTTATGTACAGGACTACAATTTAAATCAATTAACGTTTTATTGAATTCATAGCGTTTTTCTATTTCTTCTCTTAATGTTTCAGTAGAAAGTTCTAGTGTATCTGTTACTTTACTAACAACACTGTCATCCATTAGAGCCTTTTTTCTACATTTCTCTAAAGAAGTATTTAAAGTCATCCAAAAAGAATTATCTAAGCTCATAGGCATAGATGGATCATAATATTTAGGAACACTCTTCTCTCCAAACTGCATAACTGCTCTATTATTTTTATTACGTAACATGATAGGCTTAATATTATCGGAGCTGTCACCTATACATATCTTAATATGTAAATATAACTTCGGATCATTAATTTCGATCATCTGATCCTTAGTAAAATTATATATCTGTACACGAGGTGGCTCATAAAGCTGATACATATCACGATCACAACATACTAAAATAGATGTAGATTCTTTCTTTGCAAAATATGCGAGTAAGTCGTCAGCCTCGTAATTATTTCTCTTAACAATACCTATAGGCAATGACTGCTTTATATCTGCGCATAAAGAGTGAAATGATTGGATATACTCTTTATAGAAAGATCCATCCTTAAGTTCCTTGCGATTAGCTTTATAAGCTGGATATAACTTTTTTCGCCAATTAGGTGAATCTACACATATAACTACTTTGTTATCTAATTCACTTAAATTAGATAAAATATTAATGAACATTTTAATACATGTACTATAAAATAAATTTTCATTATAAGAAGGTGCATTATAGTGTGTACCAAAAAAAGCTTTTGCAGCTACACCATTACCATCGATTACTATCATTTAGTATTATCTCCCTGAGTATAATGTTCTTCTCTACTTTTTCGCGTACGTTTTAATATATCAGTTTCACATACAGAGATAAAATTCTCTTCTAAATCAAAACCTTCAAAGCTAGCAATTTGCGCGCAAAAAACCATAATATCTGCTATAGCATCTTTTATCTGCTCACATCTTTTTTGTTTATCACCCAAGCCTTGCGCTCTCTTTAACACTGCATGTGATAGCTCGCCAGCTTCTTCTGCAACACCTAAAGCCATTAACTCCGTAGTGTTGTGAGGAAAAAACTCTTTATCCAGCTGATTCAGCTTCTTCTGTAGCTCGCTTATCTTGCCCATTATCTTTATTCTCCTTATCTAAAGACTTTAAGTCAGTAGTGACTTTAAAACTTTTTTTCTTAGGATTATATTTCACATCCTTTAGATCCGCATGTTCCGGTAAACCTGGTCTGTGTATCTTAAACTGTTTTTCCATTTCAGTCTTTACTATATCAGTTACTTTACCTTTAACATGTTTTTTATCTTTAGCTAATTGATAGATCTCTTGCATCTTTAACTTTCTATCCTCTTTAGCCTCCATTTTATTAACAGAATTTTGCTCTTGTCTTTTTAAGCGCTTCTGGTGTTTTTTCTGCTTATTATCCTTTTCTAAGGTCTTTAGACGAAGACGCTCTTTAGCTTTGCGCGATTTAGCTCTCTTAGCCTTTTCTTTACCTACTGTTTTTTGTTCTTCTGTTAGAACTCTTTTCTCTTTTTTCATAAAATATCCTTACCACTTAATTGCATATGCATTTAAAAAATCCAAAAAACTCATTTTATTAATCGAGGCATAAGTATAAACTAAATCAAATATGCGCGTTACCTCTATATTATAATGCTTATTAATAAAAGTAAAAATATCAGGTTCATCTTTAACCGCAAACTTAGATAATGGATGAGGCATCAATAATTCTGCACCACCAATTTTTATTTTAAGTAACTCATCAGATAAATATGATAAATACTCTCCGGGTACGGTTACCCAAGCGTTATGTAATCGATAAAAATCGTTTGCTATATTTAAGAAATGATTAATATTATCTACGTCATAGACACTAACAGAATTAGCCTCTGTTATTTTATAGGAAGCTATGGATTCAATTTGAGTATTTAATTCATTAGCTACAATAGCTAAGTTCGAACCAACAACGATCATTTACGAAACCTTTTAGCTAAACGGTTTTGTCTCTTTTTAGCGCACTTCTGTAAAAATTGTGCTGCAAGACCTACACCTATAGGTTTCTTGGGAGCAGCGTGCATAGCAGGTCTATCAGTTAAATCTTCTTTAGTAGGCACTTGTTCTTTGATTGTCTTCTCTATGTTATCATCCATTTTTATACTCCTTACTATTATTTATTTTTCTAGCACGCGCCTTAGCACCCCGTTCAGTCTTATAAAGAAATTCTTCGGGATAATCGCTACTTATTACTAAAGGAGCGTTACTATATGCAAGTTTATCTATGAATACAGAACTCATAAGATTATTTAATAGAGTAGCATATGTATTATCTATAGCACACAAACGATAAGAAATAGTAACATCAGATACTATCTTCTTACCTTTTTTATAGGTTACACTCTTTGTTTTAACAGTGCATACACGTGCTCTCTGGCTAACAGCTGTGCGTTTACGCCATGTTGTAGTATAGCCATGACAAGAGGGACAACATTTAGGTACAAAAGCAGTAGAATTTTTTGACTTTTTTATATAAATCTTCCCCGAATTTCTACAAAGACCACAATACTCTTTTACATCTGTAAAGATATCTCTTATACTATAAACAATATCATCTACCTTAAACTTTGGTTTAGCTATCTTCATCGCTACTCCTTTTATTAATATTCTGTAAATTATCTATACCTAAAACAGACTTCTCTTTACTAATTTCTATACTTGTATGCCAAGAAACATTTGATCCTAAACTTAATCTATATTGACAAAAATTATCTGCTAATATTTGTACAGAAGTAATCATTCTAGGATCTTGATCGGTATCTGTTTTAAGATAAACAATATCACCAATAGAATATTCTGTTGAAACAACCATATTAATTATCCTCGCTTAAAGGTAATCGATAAGGTGCTGCTTTAGACTTAAATAACTCTTTTGCTATCATACCCGAACGAGCATTGTAAGTAGCTACGAGTAGTTCTTTTTGGTAAGCTAAATTATATAAAACCTTTGTTAAATGTAAATACTTAGTTGTATCTTCTGGACGCCAAATCCTTCGTAAAGCTAATTCACTCTTAAAAGCCTTAGCTGCTCTCTGCGCTTTTTCTACTTTACTGTTTACAAGCAGATATTGTCCATATTGTTGTTCAAACCAATCAGCGCTGTTTATTGCTTTATCCACACTCGTATTAACAGAAGGTTTCTGCGTTAAAACAAAATTAAAACCTAAACCTATGCCTACAATACCTACAACTAGAGCAAGATAAGTCAAGAAAAATTTTACCCACTCTCTTATTAACCACTTCCTCATTGTATAGCCTCCTAAACTGTTTTCATCTCCACATCAAAGCCTTCTTCTTTCCATAAAGCTAGTCTTTTCTTACTTGGTTCTAATAAATACTTATGACCTAAACGCCAGAAATCATAAATAATTGCTGTATTATCACCATCTTTTTTAACACGTAAGGCGCGACCAACACGTTGTAAAAATTGTCGTCTAGAAGAACCTGCTGTAGCTAAGATTAATACTTTAATTCTATTAATAGACATACCTTCATCTAAAATACTAGTCGTTACTAATTTCTTTATTTTTCCTGAAGAAAAATCTTCTATAAGTTCTTCTCTGTTTTTCGTTTTACTGTATAGTAAAGGTGCATCTATAGTTTCTGCTAAGTCTGCTCCAAAAGCTTTCCAGTCTACTATAATTACGGTAGACTGATCTACTGCTACATGTACATCTACTAAGAGCTTAATTATAGAAGTAAAGGCAGGATTATGTTTTATAGCATAATTCATCACAAATTCTTTTACCTTATTCGTATAAGTAGGTACGCTAAAGACATTTTTCAATATTTCTTTACCTGTATGATCATAGCCCTGAAATTGCATTTTAAAACAATCATTTCGAATAGCCTGTTTGTATGCATCTAATTTACTGCCTAAAGATGTCTCATAAGCAATAAAGTGTATTGTAGGTTTTGCGCTGATACCTCTATCAATTAATTCTTTATTTGATACTTTATGCAGAGTTTCTCCTAATATTTCTCTCATATTCAAATCCGCTATTGTACCAGGTTTAGGTAAACTGCCAGAAAAACCAAAGCGTAAAGCTTGTCTATTCATATTTAAAATAGCTTGATCCGATGCGGCTTGTGCGTGATGGCAATTATGTACTAAAATATTATTAGCAAAAAAACAATGCGTATCCTCTACTTCTAAATCATAAACATCCACAGATTTATACTTCTGAATGTCTAGGACTTTTGTAGTACATGTCTTTTGGTACAAAGGGTAAAATTTTGTCAAAAAACATGTCAGTTGAGCTACGTAGAAATCTAATATGTGTATATATACGATTTTGATTATTTTTCGCTGTAACCAGTGAAACGCGTCCGAAAACTTTAGAAAGAAATTCTTTACATAATATATTTTCTTCCAGCGTAAGACCCTCTGTATGTAAGTGAATAATCTTTCCTTTTTTATCATAAGATCCGTCGTCACAAAACCACCAAGCAAAACTTTCGTCTTTAAGATTTTTAAGCCAAGACAGTGTAACCTGTTTTTTATTGTTTTTATACATTTTGTCATATAAAGGTTTAAGTGCCGGTAAACAGCGTGTCCTAAACGTATGAATATACGTGCGCCCTTTTGTATAACCTTGATTTGGCGCGCCGTACTCATGAATAAGTAATCTAGAAAGTACGTCTTTTTTATATCTACCCCAAGATAATTGTGCGGTACTATGACTCCAGCAAAGATGTGGATTCTTAGAGGTTGGATTAGGTATACGTAAAAGGCCGTCGCCAAGGCATGTACCGAGAATACAGTGTTCTTCCCTAGGTGTAAGAATAAGAGCCCAATTTTTAGGTCTTTTATCATGCTTATTGATATATTTCTGGGAATCTGCTTTAGCAGTATAATATCTTTTAAAATTTTCGGCAGACATATACTGTTTACGAGGTATTTCCTTACCACAACCACAAGCGCATTTTTTGACTGACCCATTATACTCTTGAAACTTCTTTTCCCAGTAAAGCATGTCTGATTCTTTTGTAACTTGCCCGCTTCTACCCATCCGTGCTCCTCTGTATAAATCAAATGTTCTGGCGTACATACAAGTTTTTCTCCTGATGAAAATGTAACTTGTAAAGTCTCTTTTAAGCCTTTAGACCAAAAACGTCTTATACGCTTGTATGTTGACTGATAACCATCATAAGATAATATAAATAAAGGTTTAATAGCAGGCACATCTTTTATCTGTATAGTACCTTTTTCTGTTTGGATAAGTGAGCTCCCTGCAACACATTCATCAACGAGAAAAGCGTCAGTATTAGAAAGTATATCAAATATCTCATAATCCTCGTCAGAACCCTCATCTTTAGCGACTCTATCCAGTATACGTGTAACAAGTGGAACCATAATAATTATACAATCATAATTATATTCTTTTTTCTTTCGTGTTATCTGCCCTATTGAATATCCCAAACATGATTCAACTGCGGCTTTTACTTGAGTTAATAAATTAACCGTGCGTTCTAAAATAACAGTTGTCTTTCCTATTTTAGCAAAAGAAGCTGCGACAGAAGCTATACCTGCCGTCTTTCCTGCATTAGTTGCTAACTCGACTGCACCGCCATTATTCTTTAACAATTTCTTTATAGATATTTCTTGATAATCTCTAAAATCATATTTACCATCAATCTTAACAGGTACGTAGGGTAAATCTAAAAATACGCGCTCATCAGATAGAATCTCTATTTTATGATTTAACTTCTCTTCTACGTAAGATAATAATCCTACGGAAAACTTCTTTAACCGCCAATCAAGAAATCTTTTGATGCCATCCCATTTACCCTGTTTATATAAAGGCATATGTTCTCTACCTGGTATATCAAAAGATAAAATCTCAGATAATCGGGCGATCTCAGATTGCGTATAATTTTCTAGCCAAACACTTCCTTTATCTATGCGACCTTGCACGTTCTCTCCTTAAATAGCTTTCAGTAACGTCGTATGCCCTATTAATATACTCAACAACCTGTTCTTTTAGATCATTTGGATCCTTATCCTCAGGTAATTTAGCTATTTTAACGCGAATACCTCGAGAATACAGTAAGTTCGCAAGAGTAATTGCGTCTTTATAAGCATCACCGTCTAAACACATTATAACCTCAGTATAATTAGCTTTAGTAAGCATATCTAACTGATAAGGTCCTAAATATTTACCAAAAATCATGAATATATCATGAGTGGTATATTTCCATATAGTGGTAGCATCGAAAATACCTTCGACAAAAACCAGAGTATGAGATCCGCGCTGCTTAGGTAAGAATTTATCTTTAGTCGTTGCGGGTAATTTATATCCCTTGTTTACATAACTAGCTGCTTGAAAGTATTCAAGACCTTTTAGACCATAAAAAGGAAAAAGCACGTAACCTAAATAATTATAATCTAAAGCTTCTGCGTCTTTACCGGTAGCAAACCTTATATCCCACTCTTTAATATCCTCTTCAGTCATTCCCCTACTCTTCAAATAGTTAACTGCAGCTATCGCGTATCTAGAATGTTGTTGTAATAAAGGCATGTTATCAGGTAAGAAAAAAATACTATCTTCTTTTCTTTTTACTGGTGCTTCGGGCCTAATATCGGCAACATCAAAGGGAATTTCTTGATCCCTTAAAAATTTTTTAACAGATCCGCCAGCGTCACAAGCCCAGCAATGAAAGACACACTTAGGTATAGATATTTCTAGATTTGACCTATCATTACCACAATAAGGACATTGTTTAATTTTAATAACACCTGCTGATTCCTTAACGCGAAACTGTACAGTTATATCAAAAGCCCAATTAGGTATCATGTGATCCTGCCTGTTTGGGTATAGCCTGTACATTCTGTGTTGATGGTGGTGTAGACTGAGCAGTTAATCCTGCAAGCTGTCCGTAACGTTTATCTGGATTATTTAATACATACATATTATGTGGCGGAATTAAAGACTCGGGCGAATCTGTAATCAAACCTAACCACGGAGCCATCTTAACAATGATTTCTACACCGCGACCACCACCTTCGCGCATCTTTAAAATCTTAACTCTACCACCTCCGGATTCCTTTTCTTCAGCTGTCTCTGAATAACCTAAAACAATATCAGCAGTTTCAAATTGCCCAAAACCTCCCTGTAAATTTGTTTCATCAATTGTCTTCGTTACACCATCTTTAGTTTTTATACCACCCCTATTTGTCTGAGCAGCAGTAACTATTCTTATATCTCTTGATATAGCCAACGCACGTAATTCATCAGTTAATAAACGCTCTTGATCAAAAAGCTGTAAATTCTTTCCTTGAGGTTTTTTAAATTTACCTATATAATCCACTATTACTCTATCAAATCTTAAGTCATTTCGATATTCATATTCATCTAACCATATACTTAGTTCTTCTACAGAAAAGGTATTCGGACTTCTGTAAATAAAAGTAGGAGATTGAACACTAGGAAAACCAAAAAATTTCCTTAAATGTTTAACGCAAAAATCTTCATGCGTACGTTGTTCAGCCTTATTCATGAGTAGTATGCGATCGCATAACCTAGATTTTAAACTGGGTGGTTCATTTTCCATAGACAAGAATAAAGTCTTTTCTTCATTTAATAAACTTGTATATAGATCGTTTAAGAGAAAAACAGTCTTACCTCTATTTGATGGAGCAATATAAATAGCTAGTTCTTTCTTAGCTATACCGCCTGTAATCTTATTAAGCTGCTTGAAACAAAAAGGTCCTGTACCTAACAAACGAAAATCTCTTGCCTCTATATATTCTGTTCTTATATTCTCCTTATTTAATTCTATATAAGATGTATCAGGTTCAGAAGTTCTACGTACAATATCACGCATTTCAGCGTATAAATCTTTTACATCTAAAGTATTCCGCGTAAGCTTACCTTCAGTCTGCTCTAAAAAGAGTTGTGTTTCTCTTTCCTGATAGCATCCATATAACTTTTTCTTTACTAATTCAGTACTTAAATTTGCGGGTGAATCAAAAAGAGATTTGCAGAAAATTAATTTATCCCAGACAGCTACATCTACGAATAATCTAAATTCATCAAAAGTAGGCTTTTTATGTTGTGCACTGTAGAACTTACGCAGTTGCTGCAGAAATAAGTTATATGATTCATGAGCAAATAAATCACCTTTCAATCTATGTACAATCTCAACAAAAACGGAATCATCGTGTACTATAGATTTTAATAGTAATTCTATTTGATCTGGCTGCATCTATTCATTAATTCCTATACGTAAAAATTTCTCGTTAAATACTTTTGCTAATTCTAAAGGTAGACTATCTACGACTTTAGGTCCATCAATTCGTGTAACTATAAATAGAATTATGTTATGTAAATGTGTGTAATCTACTATCTTTTCAAAATAGTTATTATCATCCTTAGTAGACAAAGTTAGATCAAATATAAATAAAAACCGTAAACTGTAAAGATCCTGCATCAAGGTATTCAAACCCTTAAAACCTTCACTGCGCAAAGCTGCTATATAGCTAGGCCAATTTAAAAGTTTATAATTATCTGGGGTAATATGTGAACCTATCTCTCTATATAAAGAAACGAATAACCTGAAAGCAAAAGCGTCTGAGTGTATTAATAAGCTATCGCGCCCATTAAATTCAAACTTTTCTAAATAAGTAATCAATACGTTTTTAAGTTTAGACTTATCAGTAAAATCCAGTGTATTAAAAGACACTGCTTGCCAGGCTTCTGGTAGAGCAAGAGTGTTAGGTGTATACAAAGGTACGTCTTTAAATGTTAATAAATCCATTTTAATAATATAATAAATATATCTATGATAAAATAACTAAATGATTAAAAATCATAACCTTTAAGATTACTAGATGCTTTCTGCGTTCCAAAAGAATAAGATTGCTCTCCGATTATATCTCTACGCCTGATCCAACTATAATAAGTCTTTAATCTATGTAAAGCATTATCATCTTTAAAGTGTCCTAAGTGTAATCTAATAGGATCACCAAACTTACGTAAACCCCACAAATGTGCTTTTAAAATCTCGAGAGCATGATTTTCAAAAAAATATGTCATCTTACGGGATTGTAACTGATCAAGCATGACTAACATAGTTTCAAACATACGCGATCTTTCCTGCATATGCTGCGGATACACGATTCTATAACCATTTATGTACTCATTCATGAAAGTCTTTAGCTTGCGCGATTTTTTACATGCTTGTAGCTCTCTTATAAAAGTACATATAAGTTTGCGTTGATTTTCATCGTAATTTAATAGAGTAAGTAAAGAACGCTCATGTGATATCTCAATAAGAAATTCTTCTAAACAATAAGACATACGCGTTATAGATTGTATTTTACCACTACCTACTGCATAGTATCTATTTAGGAATATAAATGCTAAATTTACGGCTGGAATATTAGCATTTATAGCTGTATCCCATAAAGTAGTTCCTACGCGGTTGAAAAGGCGTTTATAACGTTCTTCTACAGGTTTAGTTGAAGGCTTTTTAATTAAATAAATCTGATAACGTGTAGCTACTTCTTTAGCAAAATATTTAATAAAAAACGCTTTAGTCAAAGATGCTTTAGTTTTAGACTTGTAAGTATCAATGTGTTTAGGACTGTATCTGGTGCGTATTATAGGTATTCTAAGCGAGCGTCTAAAGCGTTTACGATCATGCAGCATGCTTCATTAATAGAGTATACAAACAAAAAGAGACCACCGAAATGGTCTCCTTAAAGGAATAAGAATGAAATATAAAAATGAAGTGAAATTTATGACGGTATTAAGTGCTCATAATTATCATACGTATTATGTCCACGCGAAATAATTGTGCTAGCGTACGGGTCAGGTAAGTCAATAGATATAGGTTGATCTAACATTTCTAATTCATTTTCTGTAGATAAACCTGATTCAATTAATTCGTTTCTTAAATCTTCTGGCATATTGCCTCCTATGCGTTTATTTAATGTTTATTTTCTTCGTATTTACCTACTTCTTTTAGGGCTTCTTCGCAGTCGTCTAATTCGGGTGGTCGTACGGGTGACTTCAAAAGACACAAAACTACGCCGATAAGTATTAAAATAGTAATACTTGATACCACGACGATCGTAAGTATAGGCGTAATCATAATTCTTCCTTGGCTTTCTCTGTAGCACGATTAACACGCGTAACTACACCTTCTAACCTTTTATATACCTTCTTAGATAATTCTGATCTATTCTCGGTATCACACCCATCAATCTGAACATCGCCATCAGACATTACAGAAACTTCTACTCTAGATACAACAGTAATGTTTCTACGTCTATCTACACTTGAACAACAACTTGGATTCATTTTGTACTCCTTTTTATAGCCTTTTCGCAATTTTCTCTTAACTTCCTTTGTATCTCGCCCGGTGTTTCCTGTTCACCTTGGTGGGAATATATTCTACCCGTCATAAAAGCCTCTTGTATTATAGCTTCTTCCCTTAGTGTAAACCCGCTGCTTGTTCTTTTATTGGATAGAAAACGTTGCTTTGCTACTGTCAGAGCTTTTTTAGTTTTACATAAGGGACAAGATCCTCTACTCCAGACAATTTCTGTATGATCCTTTTTACATATTTGCATGTTAACCACCTTTTTAAATTTTGTTCTTATCTATTATATAATATACATTCATATCATACAAAAGGCAACAAAAAAATAAACTTTTTTATATTTTTATTCATAAAAGCTGTGCCTGTTAATTCAGACAGAATAGAGACCTAAAACTTAATACTACAATATATTTATACTATCCCGACCCCCTGTCGCAGCTTTTTATTAATCCAAAGGCTTGGGTGCATGCCAATTACGAAATATAGTACTGTACTCCATAACTATAGCATCATTAGCCTTACCATACTTACCTTTTAAGATATAACGCCCTCTATCTCTAGTCTCTATAATAGTTCGCCATTGTCGAATAATCTGTCCGTCATTAGCATTAACATCTTCTAAATAAGTATCTACGATAGTAACATTCTGTATATGCATCATGTTTCTTGTGCAAGAAAATGTCAGTATAAAAAACAATAGGAGAAATATGCTTTTAAATTCCATAAAATTTCCTTTAAACAATAGTTTTACAATTCTTGAAGCTCCGACCTTTTATACCACAAAGCTTTTTATTATATCGGGCATTTTCAGCACAAACATTATAAGTAGTACAATGTAAATAAAATGCTTTGCTATTATCACTAGATAAACATTTATGACAAGGTTTCTTTTGCATATAGTAAGATCGTTTAAATTCTCTTGCATTATGTAGTAGTTTAGGTCCTAAATGAGCAATTAAAAGGCCTACGCAAATTAAAATTACGTCTCTTAACATTCTTCTATCTCCTCTTCTATCTTATTAAACGTTTCTATAATACCTTTAAGCACACGATCTAAATGATCAATATCAGCACTTCTAGAAAACTGATATCTAAGGGCTTTTAAACTAATGATTAAATCTCTAGATAATTTATATTTTTTAATAATCCCTTCTTCTGCTTGAGAACTATCTTCCTTATAGTATTGAACATTAGTAGTCGGTTTTTCTACTGTAGATAAGTCTATAGGTGCTACACCTTTTGATTGTAATATAGTAGCATCCACAGCTAAATTATATTTTTCAATTGTCTTTTCTAAGGTATCTTTTACCTTATCGTCAAGTTCATGAGCCCAGCCGTTATAACTCCATAATGATCTATTTAAAACTTCGATACTTTCTGCTAAATCTTTTAACATGATATTTTCTCCTCTCTTAATTGCTTACGTAGATTTCTCTGATAAGTCTTATGATACTCTCTGTAGTGCTCTATATTCTTTTTACGCCAACGTCTTTGACTTTCCTTATGCTTAGAGGGATCAGCATGATAGTATTTTCTACTCATAATCCGATTATACTCATTAATCTCATCGCGATGTTCAGCTATATACTTCTTTTTACAAATAGCATCGCGTATCTTCTCTGCCTCTTTACTACAGGCGACAGAGCAATATTTATACGGACCGCTTTGTCTAATAAATACTTTAGTACAGTAGAGACAGGTTTTTTCTTGGACAGGATGCCTACGTAAATACTTTTTACGTTGTGCTATTTTTTTACCAACAACTTGGCACTTAATACTACAATACTTAGTGAAACCGGAAATAGCTTTTATATAATAAGTATGACAAATGATGCAACACCTTTTATTGGGATCTTTTAACATAATATTTTTCCCTACGAAACTAACATTTCATTATTTTTAAGCATCGCCTTAAGAACTAAGCTATCCTTAGGCAACGATCCTATACTTAGTGAATTTGAACGTCCGTAACATTCTATATCCACGGAATTACCATTAGGAAATAGCTTACAAAATCCAGCGCTTGTAACATTACGACCGTTTGCTTCTACCTTATGCTCAATTCCTCCGTGGAATATTACACCTAATATATCATCTATGATTATATATTTTAGCTTTAACATTTTTGCTCCTTAGATAGTAAGGCTTCAACATACTTTATATGTTTAGGATCTTGAGCTTTTCCTGTAGTATTTAACTTAAGGAAAGATTGATACTTTTGTGTTTTAGTTAAAGGCTTTCCATCTAACGATCTTAACTCACCTATACCGACAGAGTAATTTTCAAGCCTATCCTGATCTCTAAAAGATAAATCATCCCAATATTTACCCTTATAGGCAAAGCGCCTTTCCATAAATTCTATAAAAGCAGTCAATCGTTGTTTACCGTCTACTATTTCATATAACTTATCACTACCATACCCATTATGTACAAATACAAATTTACCTATATCAATATTATTAAACATGGATTCTATGAGATTAACTTTATCTGCTAAATCCCAAACATGCTCTCTTTGATAATCAGGATCCATCTCTATACCAAAACGATAATACATACTCCCTACTATATCACTTAATACTCTATTAGAAGAATTAATAAATACGTCTTCCTTTTGAGAAAAGGGCTCTATTGTTTTATTCTCTTCTGCTGTACGATATTTCATAATATCATGCCAAGCAACATAATGGTCTATTTCTGTAATCTTGCCCGCATCTCTGCTTTCTTTTGATACAATGTTTATACAATGTATTTTGATAATCTTGCCATTATCTAATATATCAACTATAGTAACTTCATTAACCAAACCGAAAGTAACTCTTTCACCCACTTCCCACCGAATTGTTGGTTCATTGATATAGCTTTCACGAAGCTCTTGCAATTCTCTATTGAGATTACTTTGAATACGCTCTTCTTCTGCTCGTTTTTGTTTTTCGATTTTTTCTTGTTCTGTTAATTTTCTACGCCCCATTTTTATTCCTTTTTTAAAATTTTCTTCTTATCTGTTATATAATATACACTCGTAGTTTATAAAAATCAAGGAAAAAATAACTTTTTTTATTATTTTATTTTACAGAGATTTCTTCGAACCATCTCATTAATAATTAATGCATGCCAAGCAGCTAATTGATTAAACTTCAGACCTCCGCGATATAGTGCTGTAATATAATTATGTATAATAATCAGATGTCTATCTGTAGTATTTGCTATATTACCTAACCAGCATTGTAATCTGCTTAAACTCTCTAATCTTTTTGTCTTCCATGTACCCAATAAACTAACGCGCAATTTCTGCCAATCATTTAACTTAACTATTCTACGCATTTTATGTCGAGTCATCTCAATTAACCAAGTTATATGCATATTATACCTCATTATCTACTTTTAATAGTGCGCCGCAATGTTCACATACAATATCCATAGTACTAGGTTGAGAAACTGCAAAATCTTTTTTACATTTCTGACATGTAACTGTTTGTGAAATCCAACATTTACCTTTTTCCATTATTTACTCCTATCCTTTATTAATATAAATTGCTTGTTTATATCATCAGCTATACAACTATCAAATTGATTGACGAAGTTATCTCTTTGTTTTGTAGTTTGCTGATCCATCTGATTATAGCTTATATAAATTTTTATCATGATTAATCTCCCTGAACTTTAGTGCTCTTAAAATCTGCTGACATATCACCAACGCGTGTTGTTAACGTAAATTTTGTAGAACATTTAGCACAATTATAAGATACAGTAGTGCTCTCAACATTACCTCCGGCACTATTTGTAGTCATGTCGGTACTGCAGCATGGACAAATAACTCTTATATAACGTTTTACAAATTCAAAAGTATTATTCTCCGTGTTTGTTAGAGGCAACCTCTCGTTAACCGCAAAGTCTATAGCCTCATCTCTATAATCTTTAACAGTAGAATCATCGAATAACATTGATTCTATTATCTGCATAGGATTACAACTTAAATCATGTTTTTTAACTATAGCTAGTTTTTCTGCGATTGCTTTCTTTGTACTAAGTGTCATTTTTTACTCCTTTTTAAATTTTGTTCTTATCTATTATATAATATACTATCTAATACACAAAAAGGCAACAAAAAAATAACTTTTCTTATAAAATTATTCACTTTTTAAGTACAGAATTTAACTAAAAATAAATAAGGTCGATTTATCGGAAATTATAGAAATGTATAGATTTTATGAGAAATGCCGCCGTTATCTGATGTAATAAAGCGCTGTTTATTACGTAATCTTCGTGTCATACGCGCATTATACATTACGCTCTTGAGATTAGATATGTAAATGTATGGATCTTTCAATTGCCCGCCGGAAACAAGGGCTATATCCCACAATCGTAGCTTGTGTAAATAAGTAGTTTTTACTAGTTGTTGGAATATCTCCTGTATAGATAAAGATCCTTCTATATTGAGCTGAATTGCTCCCACGCTATAAGTATTCCAATCGCCATATACAAACTTCTTTGATTTACCTGTATAAGGAACGGGGAGTCCATAATATAAGTCAGAAGACTCAGGTATATTAAAATTCTGTCTTTTGTATAAAGGTAATTCTTCAGGTAATACTAAACCTATAT